>ENA-OQJB01000231-OQJB01000231.1-human-gut-metagenome-genome-assembly--contig:-NODE-231-length-32723-cov-3.492760_pt1 | contig 32723 bp, 29 predicted proteins | sample MGYA00242599_ERZ504765 | MGnify/ENA primary metagenome ERZ504765 (study PRJEB26092, sample SAMD00036354) | human gut metagenome | host: Homo sapiens | study: EMG produced TPA metagenomics assembly of...
GATATGTCCGTCAGCATCGATCAGACTATCTGCATATATTTTGGCATACTCATAATATACGCTGTCCCCGGTATGTTTCCATTCTTCCAACATGGATTTCACTACTAATCCGTGGGTATATCCCCAGCGTGGTTTTTTAGCTTTTTCAATCATCCAGGGTTCGGGGAAACGTTTCATTTCGGAGCGTGCCATGCGTTCACTCCATTTTTCCGTTTCTGTTTTTTGAGGTGCTGCGCAAGCCAGGAAACAAGCAGTTCCACAGGCGACAATCAGTTTCAATAAGTTTTTGTTCATATCGGTCGAGTTATTATTTTCCAATCAATACATATTCTTTTCCTGCTTTGGTAGGTAGGTCGTAGAGGTAAGTCTCTGCAATTTCCACTTTGTTCAAGTTGGCCTTTTCGTTAATCAATGGCTCCGGAATGGTGGGGACTGCATAAAGAGGGTTCGGATTTTCACCTTTGGCACGCTTCAAGCCATTCCCGGTTAATGGGTTGAGCGAACGTAAACGACAATTTCCTCCCTTATGAGATTTGACAACCAGTCGGCTAACTTTCCCGTTTTTCCAACTCAAATCAAGTTCGAAACCTCCACGGGCAATGATTCCTTTGATAGAACCTTCTTTCCAAACGGTAGGCAGTGCGGGAAGCAAATATATAAAACCGTCGTAGCTTTGCATCAACATCTCTGCAATGCCTGCGGCACAACCAAAGTTTCCATCAATTTGAAATGGCGGATGCGCATCGAACAGGTTAGGGTAGGTGCCTCCTTTTTCTTTTCATTGCGTACGAGAGTCAGCTGGTCAGTTATCAACTTGTAGGCGTGGTCGCCATCAAGCAGGCGTGCCCAAAGGCAAACTTTCCATCCCATGCTCCACCCGGTCGACGGGTCGCCACGATGAATCAGAGAAGTGCGTGCCGCATCGAATAGTTCGGGGGTACGGTAAGGGGAAATCTGATTGCTGGGGAAAAGTCCGTACAAATGAGAAATATGGCGGTGCACATCCTTCGGATCATCCCAGTCGAACATCCACTCCTGTAATTGTCCCCAATGTCCCACCTGCATGGGAGCCATTTCTTTGAGACGTTGTGTCAGATGAGAGGCAAACTCCTGATCTGTATCCAGTATTTGAGAAGCAGATATAATTGCTGTCCAAAGATCGAAAATCAATTGGTTGTCCATGGTGCATCCGGCAGCTGTAGTAGCTTTCCCGTTACTTCCCGAATGTACATTCTCCGGTGAATTACTGGGGCAGACTACCAGCCAGTTGTGTACGGGTTCTTTCACCATAATTTCATCAAAGAAACGTCCGGACTCTTTCAGTATCGGATAGACAGAACGCAGGAATTCCACATCTCCGGTGTATAGATAACGCTCCCAAAGATGTCGGCAAAGCCATGCGCCACCACTGGGCCACATACCCGAAGGAGCTTTGTCAACTGCTCCTGTAATACGCCATATATCCGTGTTATGATGCAACACCCATCCGTTGGCTCCATACATAATCTTAGCCGTCTCTTTTCCTGTGTTACTCACTTCTTTTATCAGACGGAATAACGGTTCATTCAGTTCACTTAGATTCGTTACTTCCGAAGGCCAGTAATTCATTTCCAAATTGATGTTACAAGTATATTTGCTATCCCAGGAAGGGAATAATTTGTCATTCCAAATTCCTTGTAAATTGGCGGGTTGTCCTCCCGGTTGGGAAGAACAGATCAACAAATAACGTCCGAATTGAAAATAGGTGGCAACCAGATGTGTGTCATTGGTGTTTTTGAAATTCTCCACACGCTTATCGGTGGTTACATTCGCATATTGGTCTCGTCCCAAATCAAGAGAAACGCGTGTCAGATATTGTCGGTAAAAATCAACATGATTCTTCTTCGATTCAATGAACGGATGAACCATTGCTTTCGCCAAATAATTCTTAGCCCGCTCTGTCTGATTACCGGTGATGTCTTGATAATTGTTGAAGTTGGTGGCAATAGATACATAGACCGTAGCTTCATCAGCTCCTTCAACGGAAAGGACACCATCGGCACAAGCTATTTTCCCACCTTTATTTTTAGCAGTCAATCTGCCTTGAAATTCTACTTTCCCTTTGAGCCCCTCATGCAAGGAAGAGACTCCCGAGAGTGTCACACAGTTTCCCTCTTCAGAAGCGATCATAACATCCTGGTGAGGCGAAGTGAGTTGTGCATTGAAAGTAATTTGTCCGGGACGATTGGCGGTCAGTCGTACCATTACTACCTGATCGGTAAATGAAGTAATCGTTTCGCGTTGATACTGCACTCCGTCTACTTCATAACGTACGATTGCACGTGCGGAATCCAGACTTAATTCCCTGTAATAATTGGAATAACGTGTATGACCTGGAAAAGCGATTCGCAGGTCACCAAAACTTTGGTATGGCATTCCTGAATTAGTCTTTGCCATTACCTTTTCTGTGGCCAGTGTCTGAGCTTCAAGGTATTTTCCGGCAAAGACCAGCTCACGCACTTTCGGAATATATTCCAGTGCATCCGGATTGGCGTTATTATTGGGACGTCCCGCCCAAATGCTTTCTTCGTTTAGTTGTATTTGTTCTGTGCCTGGTGTTCCATATACCATGGCCCCCAAACGGCCATTCCCAAGGGGTAATGCTTCGGTCCATACCTGTGCGGGACAGTCGTACCATAGCTTGTATTCGGGTACAGAAGACTTCTGTTCCTGCGCCTGAATACAACCAACAGACATCGTGACGAACAGATATCCGATTAATCTCTTTTTATTCATTTCCTTCCAATTGCTTTTATACTTTTATAAAAGGACGATTGAAAGGGATTTTTGTACCCACTATGCAGGCAGTAAGAAAGGGAGAAGAATAAAAATAAGTTAGCAAACTTAAATGCAGTTATAAAGCCATTAAAATAGATGAATTTCGACAAACAAACAGATATACTGATTGTTGTACATTGAATCATTCGTTTTTTTATTCACCTAAAAAATACAGATTATGGCAAAGAATTCTCCCGATGAAGGAAAAAATATCAAAATGGTAGAAAAGCAGGCGGCTGAAGCCTCTATGATCAACCTCAAAGAGTACCGGGCAAAAAGGCAATTCGGTAAAACACCGGAACCGATGGCGGAGACGGTGGAAACTCCCAATCGAATGCCTGTTTTGTTGTTCAAAAGCATGATGCCAGTCATTTTCATTTCGATTTTCGTTTGGAAGTAGATGGAGTATTAAAAAGTTGGGTGGTGCCTAAAGGACCTTCCATGAATCCAAAAGATAAGAGGTTGGCCATAGAAGTAGAAGACCACCCCTTGAGTTATGCGCACTTTGAAGGAGTTATACCGGAAGGTAACTATGGAGCAGGTACGGTGGAAATATGGGATAGTGGAACCTATGCTTACGTTGGTAATAATCGTAACATTTCCGCTGCCATTAAAAATGGAATACTTGAATTCAAGTTACACGGGCATAAACTCAAAGGGCTATTTGTCCTTATACATACCAATATGGATGATCAGGATAAAGACTGGCTGTTAATAAAGAAAGACGATGTATTTGCGGTCACTCACGTTTACGATGCGAAGATTATTCCGTCTTATGATGAGGTATTCCTGTAAATCATGATCTGACAATACTTATCTAAAGTCTATTATTTTCAAATTATATACGCGGCTTTATAATTCTACTTATTTCATTATTTTAATGATTAAGTGGAACTATATGATCGTATGGTTGTGTTATTGTATGGCATAATATTTGACAATCACTACGTTTCGCCAAATAAAATGATGATTTTAGAATCTATTCTTTGATATTTCGGTAACAAACGATATTGTTACCACTTTTGATAGAAAACACCCATTGTTTTTGTTAGAATCCACCTCATATGTGGACGTTGAAAAGTTTATACTTGTTCCGGATTTAGACACGTTAAAAGGTCATCAAACGTGTTTTGCTGAAAATGTAAGTATTAATCAAATCCTATATAAGTATGAATGATTGTTACCTGAGTTTATTATTAAACTTTCGCGCTTTACTTTCTATAGATAGTGGAGCCAATTTAGTAAACAGTAAACAAGCTATTGGCGTAATTTTGCCTGATTTGTCATTGCTTGGTTATGCAGTTCCTGTAGAGAGTTTCGGCATTGGGCTATTTATTGTTTTGTTTGCGTATCTTGCGGTAGAGTATAATGTTCAGTTGTTGTCACATGAAAAACTTAAGATAGCTATGAACATGCTCCATACTACGTATACCCCGTTGATATTGTTACGAAATCAATTGGAAGAACTTAAAACCGGTAATCTTCCCGAATCGCTTTCCCAACAAGTAGAAGAGGCATTGAGATATACCGAATACATCATATATTGCAATCAGAATATTGTAACCCTCAATAAGGTAAACAAAAAATACTTCCTAAGACATCAACGGCAAATTTGGAACTCTCTTCTTATATTACTTCTATTGTCAATCAATGTCGACCTTATGCTGATTCGCGCCGTATACAACTGACTGTCAGCGAATGTTCGGATTGCGTCAGTTGCAGAATCAATGAAAACATTATGACGGCAGCGCTTCAGCATCTTATAAGCAAACTAATTTTGGGTTCCGATTTAGGTTGTTGCATATCAATCAATATAACACATACAACAGATTCCTGGCAGTTGCAGATTACTAATTGTGAGATAGCAGACAAAAGAGTAGGGAAAATGTTTCCTTTTATTCCGGTCATATTTCCTATATATGGGTATAGTGATTTGTGGACTGTAAGAAAAATCATTCGCCTGCATGGTGGAAAAATAAACGGATATAGACATGGCAAATCATTTGCTTTCCAAATTGTCATTCCAACAGATTGTCATTGCCGGAATCAAGAATGTTCGGTTATCAAACATTCTTCAACAAATACGAAGAATAAGGCTAAAAAATCTTCTGAAAGTGATAAAGATGATACCCCGAATGCTAAAACAAAAGATACATCCCATATCTTATTGGTAATGGCGGACGGGGCATTCAGGAATTATTTAAGGAAAGCTTTATCGCGGTATTTTCAGATTTCAGTTTTGAAAGATCCTGATTTGCTGAAGGATACAGTAGTCCGCCAAAATCCTGATGCTATCATTATTGACGATAATGTAAACGGAACAAATGGAGATGCACTTAGTTTCCGGATCAAAACAGATAAAATGATAGGGTATATACCGGTTGTCCTTTTGATAAGGGCCTTTGATAACGAAAGTTATTTGTCTCATTTAGGAAGTGGGGCGGATCGTCTGGAATTACGAACAGAAAGCATTTGCAGGCTAAGGGCAAACATACGTATGCTTGTAGAAAACCGCATGGTTTTGCGTGAACGGGTCAAATTGTTTTTGTCAGATGCTGTTTTTCCAATGGTCCCCACCAAAGAAGAAATGGAAACAGAAAATACGGATCAGATATTTATGGATAAAGTCAATAAAATCCTGGAAAAGAACCTCTCTACTGATAAATATACAATAGATAAATTAAGTATCGATATAGGAATGAGCCGTACTGCTTTTTATAGCAGGATACGAGAGATAACCGGGAATCCTCCGGAAAATTATATCTATTCGTTCAAAATGGACAGGGCACTTAAACTGCTAGCCTCCCAACAGTACACTGTTTCGGAAATTGCAGGAATGCTGGGATATTGTGATGCTAAATATTTTGGAAAGAAGTTCAAAGACTTCTATCATGTATGTCCTACGGATTACATTAAAAGTATTATAGGGTAAAAGAATATATAGTACATATTTTCAGTTTAAATGATATAAACTAAAATATGTACTATGTTCATTTTCTATCATCTTGCTTCACTATCACCTCTAAAACAGATAAAGTCTTTTTTATCAAATATTTTAAAGGTATTCTAGATTTTGGATGTTATTCATTTAGAAGATTTATTATCTTCTCCTTTTACTTCTAGAAGTTTTTTCGTTAATTTGTATCGCATAACAAGAATAATAGAACAAACGTATAAGTAATAAAGAAAAGCTATGGAGCAACAAAGTTTTTGCAATATCAGTTTATCTGATCCCTTTTTTAATTCTTTAAAGGAAGATTATCCCGAATTTTCTAAGTGGTATAATAAGAAAAAGAAAGATAATGCAAAGGCTTTTATTCAAAAGAATAATGAAGGGCTGTTGCAAGCTTTTCTATATTTAAAACAGGAATTAGAAGATATAACAGATGTATGTCCGCCAATGCCTGCAGCTAATAGACTAAAAGTTGGAACTTTTAAAATAGAAGCTCATAATACTAAGTTGGGAGAACAATTTGTAAAAAAATAGTGGTAGCTGCTCTTCATATTGATGCGGATGAAATATATGTGACGATATACAGGAAACATGAAGGGCTTATAAGGTTGTTAAAGAGATATGGATTCCTTGTATATGGAACTAAAGGTCATGAGGATGAACCGGAGTTTGTATTTGTAAAGTCTATGAAAGTATATTCAGGAGATTTGTTGTATGATTATCCTTATATTCATACTTCAAAAGTACGAAAGTTTATTCTATCAATAAAACCTGAATATCATACTCCGCTCTTTCCTGATTCAATTTTAGATAATGAGGAACGTGATAAATCTTTTCTTGTGCGAGACATTGCTTACACAAATAGCATACATAAGATTTATTTGTGTAAAATGAGGAATATTGATCAATTGTCAAGAGGAGATGTTCTTTTAATCTATCGAATGAAAGACGAAAAAGGGGCTGCATATTATCGTAGTGTTGTGTCTTCTATCTGTATTGTAGAAGAAATAAAAAAGGCTTCTGATTTTAAATCTACAGAGGAATTTATCAAATATGCAAACGCTTATAGTATATTTAATGAAAATGAGCTACGGAAATGGTATACAGAATATGGGATGACTCTTATAAAAATGACTTATAATATTGCATTTGATAGAAGAGTTACCCGTGGTGAACTTATTGAACAGGTCGGCCTTTCGGCTGGTGACTATTGGGGATTTATGCAAATAAATGATGAACAATTTAAGAATATAATATCAAGAGGAAAAATAAATGAAAGTCTTATTATCGATTAAACCTGAATTTGTACAGGAAATTTTTACAGGAAAGAAAAAATATGAATATAGAAAAGCTATTTTCACAAGGAGTGTAGATAAAGTAGTGGTCTATTCAACAAAGCCTGTTGGGATGATTGTTGGGGAATTTACAGTAGAGAATATTCTAAATGATACCCCTAGTACACTATGGGACCAGACTCATAAGGATTCAGGTATCACTAAGGATTTTTTTGACCAATACTTTGAAGGTCGTACACATGGGTATGCCTTGAAAATCAGTTCTCCACGTCTTTATGAAGAACCAATTAATCCATTCGAATTATTTAAGGCTTTTGCTGCTCCCCAATCGTTTAAGTATATTGATCCAAATGAGTCTGCTCTCCTATTTTCGAACTACTAAATTTAACCAGGATTGTCTTTTTAGATAATCCTGGTTTGCCTATTCTGTTATTTATTTTAATACTCCCATCAATATCCCTTGGACGTTACTTTTTAATAAGTAGCAGTATGAGTTATCTTCAGGAATTGCTATATAATGAGAAGTGTTTTTATCAAGTAACGCTGGGTCTTTTATCAGTTGTATTTTCCAATTTGGCATATTATGGGGTGGAACAAAATTGTGTTGGAATATAGGGTCAAGATATTTCATTCCACACTTATTAATAGCGGCATTGAAAAACTGTTCAGCCTTTTGGTTATATCTTTTATGCCAAGCCAAATTTCCAAAGCCAAGGTAGACTGGAGGAACAAGGTGCTCTATGTCGTAATTGGTCACATTTTCTTCATCTGCAAAACGAAATGTATTGCTGGTTGCTTCTGAATATACCAAAGCCTTACTTAAATCTGCTTCTTTGATATAGAAGAGATTAAAAATTTGTATCACACCGTTCAAATCTTCACGTCTTGGCAGATCATAGTAGAAAGCAAAGAGATCGCCTACACAGTCAATTGTGGTATCACTACCAAATTCATACCACTTGTCTTTACTTTCGTCAAAGTGCCGGAGTTGTCTTAACGTTTCGGCATCGTCAATTGCTTGGTGGGTGGGGGATTTAAATTTGGCACCACCTGGATTTTTCATTACCACTGATCCGATAACCTCCCATGAATTACCATATTGTAACAATGTCCTCCATCGAAAACCTATAGCAGTGTTCTCATCCATTAGATAGAAGTGAGTGTATACTTTCATTATTATTTATTTTATAAGAATTAAAATGCAATCTTTGGTACTAACTATCAACACTTAAATGACTTTCATTAATCGTTTTCATATATTTTCCACATATCCTTAATACAGCCATGAAGTTGATGACGAAGTGATTGGGGTTCTAATACTTCAATCATTGCGCCAACTTTTAGTAACTCCATACAGAAGTCGTATGTCGGTCGAAGATGTAATTCGAAATCTGCATATTCATCAGAAGTGTATATTTCCCGTTGTGAAGGGTGAAGTGGAAGTGTGCGAAGATAATGTTGATGATATCTGTCAGCACGTAACACGATTCTTTCTTCCTTAATATCCTTATCAAGCACAATTCCAAAGAAAGAAGAGAAATAGGATTTAGCATCAAAGTCCTTTGGCAAAGTGAAGCATGTATCGGTCACACTGGCAAACCTTTATCTTCTATCTCTTCTATGATTTGTCTGATTTTGGAGATAATCCAATTTGAGACCTCTCCTGTGCGTATTGGTAAGTAGCTACTGGTGGAATGCCAATCGGTGTATAGAATCCATTCCCATCCATAAGGCCAGTACGTATTACTACATTCTGAAAAACATGATAATTGCCGTATTGGTAATTCTTTAGCCCCCAGCAGTGAACTTTGTGAAATACCGATATAAAGGTTCTTCCAATCCGAATCCCTTCCGTCATCTCTTGTAATGACTATGTAATGGGACCATTGGGGCATTTTGAATTTTAGAGCCGGACTTTCGTCTCCTTCTTTGATGAGCTTAAATTCCATCCCCATTTTAACTGCGAATTCTTTTAACGGTTTAAAAATGAATTCTGTTCTTAATTTGCTACTTATTTCAGCTCTGTTATCCATCAAGGCAACTACTGCTTCCATATTATTGATGGCTAAATCTACGATTTTATCACTACTATCTTTATTCATATCTTGTCCTGTGATTTGTTTAATAAGTGTAATATATTGGGAAATTGTCTCTCGTACCAGAGGTTTGTCGTATGCTAACATCACACACTTTGATAACCAATTTAGGATATGTCCTTTGTACGAGATACAGTGATAGTCAATCTCATTGTCTCCTAATGAATCTTTGCTTGCCTCATGACCATCAAGCGTAAGATAAATCAACTTAAAGCCTTTCGGAAAACGTTGTTTACCATAGTTATTGTATCGCAGTAATTGATGGTATTGATCAATAGCATATATTTTATTCTCAATGATAATAGCATATTCACCATCTTCCAAGATTATATCGATCCGTCCACCAGTAGTTTCTGTCCGCTCACCAATATATCGTTCGACTATATTGGTATTGCAATTAGATATATAATCTCGTTTTAAGCCAATGGCTGCAAGAAATTCTTTAAGCATAGCATCTTTTAGGCCATGATTTCCGTCAGGATTTAACAATTCTGCAAGGAATGCGGAATGCAATCTAACTTCGTTAGACCGTAATCCAAGAGTGTTGAAAACGTTAAAACAATCGCCTTTTCGCTGCTTATGCTTCATTCGCTCTTGCTCAATAAGGCAAATCTTGCTTATTTCCATTAAAAGATCATTCAATTCCATATTTAAACTATTTTGTTAATACAAAAATACGAAAAGATTGCCTCGTTTTCTATATTATAATTTTGATTTAATTGATATTTATATAACGTTGAAATATTTTCAACGTTTATAGCTACTGGTAGCTTTAGCAAGACAATTTTTCCTCTTTGTTCACGTAGTGAATAATTATTGTGAAACAATCTCAAAAGCCAATTCTTTCATCCGTCTTTTTACGATGGAATACCATAAATATGAATTTTGCAAGTTGTTGGTGGGTATTCTATCAACATATTTTTCAAGAAAGTCGATAGTATAGAGTGACGCATCATCATAATATCGATTGATTATTTCACTCCAATCCCATAAATCGATAAACTTGTCAATAAGATAATAGTTCAACTTTAGATCAGTATTACTTGAAAGTTCTGACTAATCCCAATAATTTTTAAAATGCTCAATACATTCCTCATGAAAAAGGATTTCATTACTTGTGTTAGACAAGGCTTTCCAAGCTACATCGTTAAGGACCTTAGCCATAAACTCATTTGATACTTTTTTATTGCCATACTACTTTTGTTTTGATTATTAATGAAGTTTGGTGCAAAAGTAAAAGCAGGGTGTCTCATTTTATGTGACACCCTATAAAAGAATCACCTATTTTTCTCCTCCTTCATCATCTTCCTCCACCTCTGAAACGCCCTCATCAAACTTTCTTCTTCCACTAATCCTACCATATTATAATGTTCGACAAAAGTTTCCATTGATTTTTTGAACATGATGCCGTGGCAGTATTTATTTTCCAGTAGAAATTCATAAAGTTCGGCCCTCATTTCTACTTCCATTGCTTTTTCAATGATAAGTGCACTGTTATGACCTATATAATTATATACATTTGGATTTTTGCCGTTTCTGGGATGGGGGAGGGTGAAGGTAATATTTCCGGTTTCGTGCCATGAGGCGTTGGGAGGGTGGGGAATGGATAGCTGGTGGAGAAAGTGGTAGATGGGCTGGGTGTCGAGAAGATGGATCGCGGAAAGTGAGGAAGAAGAGCGGTCTGGAGGTACGTCGAGGTGATTTTTGTAGCGCATGTACATGTAAGCCGCTAGATAGGGCTTGATCTGAAAAGTAACTGTAACCATTGTTTTTAGATTTGATTTGTAAAATATTTATCAGTGGAGTACCGTGTTTGATATTGGTATCCGTTTTCTTTTGTTGAAAATTTTACTTAAAAAGAAAGGCCGGGAGGACGCTTTTGTAATGCTTTGCTTTTCAGATAGTTACATAAGTGGGTTTTGGTTTTAAACCAACGGGTCGTTCCTTTTAAAGGAACGACCCGTTGCACACCGAGAAACACCTCGTTGGTTTTAATGCAACGAGGTGCTCCTTAAAATCAAGAGATAAAGCTAGAATAAATCTCTCGAAATTTTGAAATCATAAAATAACTTGTTTGTTTTTGATGTAAATAAATAGTACTATTGTATATTTACTTGTTTTTATCTATATAAAGAAATATACAGAGTGTCATATATGAAGAAATTTTAGATGAAGTCTATTTAACATAGTTTAAATGAGCCTCTTTTATATTTCTGATTTTATTTTATGTTTGAGGGAGATTTAAAATATAATTATAATGTAACTGAAAAGTAGAATAGGAAGGAAATCCAAGTAAAATGGCTAATAATAGCTCCTTAAAACGAAAAAGCACTAAGTTCTATCAGAACTTAGTGCTTTTTCATATTCTATTCTTATTAAAATAAATATATAGTTCTTAAAATACAAATTATATCTCTTTTTCGGATTGTATTTATTAACAGTTCCGGTTTGGTATTATATAATGGAACAAAAGTATATATTCTTTTTGCAAAAAACAACGAAAAGACATATTTTTTTTATGGAATAGTCATCTAAATTGATTGAAAAAGTAAAATCAAGCAACATTTCTTTCCAGAATTACATATTTGATGTAAAAACACTACAAAAACAATGGATTATAATTAAGTTCTGATAGAACTTATCTAAGTGTAAAAAGTGAGTTTAAATGTTTTAGGGCTATTTAATAATTTAAAAAGAGATTTATGAAGAAAAAATTAGCGCTGCTATTTGGATACCTTTTTATAGGTATCGGGCTGATAACAGCTCAAACGCAGAAAGTCACGGGGACAGTGATTTCCGATGATGACAAACAACCTGTTGTAGGGGCTTCAATTGTCGTAAAAGGCACTAACTTAGGTACAATAACAGACATAGACGGGCATTTCACATTATTGGATGTACCACATTCAGCAAAAATATTACAAATCTCTTATATCGGTATGAAAACGGAGTCGGTTTCTGTTCAACCGACTGTTAGAGTTATCTTAAAGTCTGATACACAACTGATGGATGAAGTTGTTGTGGTAGGTTACGGATCAGCAAAGAAACTAGGGTCTGTAGTCGGTTCGGTAACAACGGTAAATAATAGCAAGATAGCCAATAGACCGGTTGCTAATGCCGGAGATGCATTACAAGGTCAAGTTGCCGGTTTACAAGTATTTACTCCCAGTGGAGAACCAAGTGGAAGTGTTGTAATGCGATTGCGTGGAGTCAGCTCGATCAATTCAAATACAGAACCTCTCTTTATTCTCACGGCTCACCTATATCATCCGGAGCATTTACAGCATTAAATCCGAACGACATCGAAAAGCATGACCGTATTGAAAGATGCTTCCTCAACAGCTATATATGGTTCTCGTGCTGCTAACGGGGTAGTAATAATGACTAGCAAGAAAGGAAAAATGGGACAGAAAGCCCGTGTTAGTATCAATGCGCAATATGGCTGGTCGAGAATGACTGGGGATAACATAGAGATGATGAATACCGAACAATGGCTTAACCTGCAGGAAATGCTGGACCCGGGAAAAGCATACGATACTACATTTCAAAAACGGAAAAAGTTCTATATAGATAATGGTATATCTACAGATTGGGCGGATGTTTTCTTCGGAGATGCAGCTCCTACCCAACAATACGATGTAAATGTGGTTGGTGGTTCCGAAGGGATCAACTACTATATTTCATTTGGACATTATGATACAGAGGGAATTATGGACGATTCTTCATTGCGCCGTGAGACTTTGCGCAGTAATGTGGAAGTAAAGGTGACCGACTGGTTGAAAGCCGGGATTAACGTGAACCTTTCCTATCAGAAATATAACACGACAACTTTCGGAACGGAAGCTAATAGCGTTTATAATAAAGCGTATGCTGCCCGTATTTATCGTCCTGACCAAACAATAAACGAGATATTGACAGACGAAGAAGGCAACTTTACAGGCTATGGAAAACGATTGGACTATTTTGACGATATGGGATATTATAATCCGTATTACTTGGCAGAACTTCAACCGAATGACCGGAGTACGGTACGTATCAATGGCAATACCTTCTTTAATATAAACCCAATAAAAGGATTGAATATACGTACCTCGCAGGCAGTAGATGCCTTTGATTATCGTAACTCCCATAAAGCCTATCCGGAAGGCCCTTTGAAGGGCAGGGGTGGCGTCCGAGTCTTTCGAACGTTATTATTCATTTACTTTCACCAATACGGCGGAATATAAGTTCAGTCTGTCAGACAAGCATCTTTTTACCGTGTTGGCAGGCCAGGAGTCCATTATCACAAAGAATGAGAATTTCTCGGCAACTTCTAAAAAAATGGTAGACTCACGAATGATGCTGATGGCAGCTGGAGCAGAGTCAGAAGTGCCGATACATTCGATGTATGACAAGGTTTTCAATTCTTATTTCGGCACGATCAGTTATAGTTTTGCTGATCGCTATTATGTCGATTTGGCAGCACGGCGGGACGGTTCTTCTCTGTTTGCCAAAAACAACCAGTGGGCAAACTTTTATTCTTTGGGAGCCATGTGGGATATGAGAAAAGAGAATTTCCTGCAGAACGTTTCATGGTTGAACAGTTTACAGTTGAAGGTGAGCTATGGAACAACTGGTAATTCCGGTATCAGCGCCTATAATGCGTTGGCATTGGTTGGTTCCGGTTTGCTGTATAACGGACAACCGGGTATTGCTCCTTCTACCGTCGGAAATGATAACCTGACATGGGAAAGTATGAAAACACTGAATGTAGGCATCAGTACAAGAGTGTTTGACCGCTTTTCTGTAGAACTGGAATTTTATAACCGTCAGACGGATGATATGTTGATGGGGTATCCATTGTCATATACTACCGGACACGGAAGCAGTGTGGAAAATGTAGCAAGTATGCGTAATCGTGGTTTCGATATTACTCTGGGAGTGGATATTCTGAAAACGAGAGATTTTTCATGGAGTGTCTCCGGAAACCTGAATTATAATAAGAATGAAATAACTAAACTGTTTAACGGATTGGATGAATATACCTTGCCTGATACCGGTTTGAAGATGAAGGTCGGCAAACCTTGGGGAGAATATTACTATGTGAAATGGGCAGGAGTCGATCCGCGTGACGGATATAATATGTGGTACGACAAAAATGGAAATCTGACGAAGAGTTACTCCGAAGAAGATGCAGTTTTTGTCGGTAAACAACGCTATGCACCATGGTCCGGTGGCTTTGGCACCCAGTTCGGATGGAAAGGGATTTCTGTTAGTGCCGACTTCTCTTTTATGCTAGGCCAGTATATGTTGAATAATGAGCGCTTTTTTACAGAGAATCCCACTTTTGCAGGTTCGGACAATCAAACTGTAGAAATGCTTACCATGTGGCAGAAGCCGGGAGATATAACCAGAATTGCCACTCCCGACTCCCCGATGCAGTTTGATACGCATTTACTGGAAAATGCTTCATTTATGCGTATGAAAAACCTGACTGTCGGGTACACCCTTCCGGCCAAACTGATTCAGAAAACAGGAGTAATCAGTAACGCCAGAATCTACTTTGTAGGACGTAATTTACTCACAGTGACTAAATATAAAGGATATGACCCGGAAGTAGACAGTAATATCCAATTGGGTAACTATCCCAATACGAAACAATATTCTTTCGGAGTCGAACTAACTTTCTAAAAACATAAAGAATGGTGAATATGAAGAAAATATCTATAATAGCATTGACTATACTGACACTTGGGGTGACTTCTTGTGATATGGATAAAATGCCATACGATGCTGTTCCTACAGAAGAAGCGTTAACGACCATAGTCGGTTTTGAAGAAGCACGTGCCGGTATCTATTCCGTATATTTAGGACTGACAGGAGGAAGCTATGTATTAGCTCCGGAAGTTCAGGCAGATGCCTTTAATGCAGTGGCGGATTTCTCTAATAAATATGGTGAGTTGCACCGTTGGACTTTCGAGAGCACCAACTCTACCGTAGAAACAATCTGGTCGAACTACTATGCCGCTATCGGACGTGTCAACTTCTTTATTGACGGGGTAGGTAAGATCGATGAGAATCCGGAAATCGAATTGACTGAAACCCAGAGACAACAGATTAATGTGTATGAGGGGGAAGCGTATTTTACAAGAGCATACTGCTACTTTTATCTAGCTACTTTATTTTGCCGCGATTACGATGTAGCTACCGCAGCAAGTACTCCGGGACTGCCGCTTCAGGTAAAATATGAGCCTAAACTTTCTGCTACCCAATATCCGGGACGATCTTCATTGGAAGATACTTACAAACAGATATTGGAGGACCTCGAAGAAGCCGAAGAACGTATAGAGACTGCAAAAAATGGCATTGCTGATTATGACAGGTATATTAATGGTGCATACGTGACAGTCAACACGGCTCCCAAGAATTGTGGGAATTATATCACGGTAGATGTAGTGACTGCCTTGAAAGCGCGTGTTGCCCTGCAAATGGACGACTATGAAAATGCAGCCAAATATGCAGGTGACCTGGTTAATTCGAACAGATATCCATTATCGAACACAGCAACAGATTTTGAAAGCGTATGGAAGAATGACAAGGGAACGGAAACCATCTGGCAGATTGCCATGACTAGTGCCGACGATGCCGGTGTACCTCTGGGGACTATTTTCATTGGTTATCCGACTACAAAGAAGGATTATATTCCTACACAAACACTGATTGACTTATACAATGAAAAAGATATCCGGCTAAAGACTTATTTCGGAAAATATCACTTAACCGTATCGTCAGGTAATGCGGCAGACATCTATTTCTTTAATAAATATCCGGGCAATGAATATTACAATGCATTAGGAAGCGAAACACGCTATTTGAATCAGCCGAAACCATTCCGAATTGCTGAAATGTATCTGATTGCCACTGAAGCTAATGCAAAGATTGGAACGGCAGCTGCAGTGAAAAAGGGTAATGACGCTTTGAATGCATTAAAAAAAGCGCGAATCGAGGGATGGACTGATGCAACCTACGATCAGGAAGCTTTATTAAATGAAATCATGAACGAACGGGAACGTGAGCTTGTAGGTGAGGGATACCGGTTGATGGACCTGAAGCGTTGGGGGAAAGGTGTGAAGCGTGGAAAACCGCAAAGCAAAGGACTGGTGCTTTTCCCGGGACAAGCAAGTACTGACGGACTGGATAAACTTATGGATGACCAGCGGATGCTTTGGCCTATTCCTAAAACAGAAATGGATGCCAACCCTCAATTGGCAGGTCAGCAAAATCCGGGATATTAATCAATGAATAACGTAAATTATCAAACACTTGAGTAAAATGAACTATCTGAAAATATACACCCTTCTTCTATGTGCCGTTCTGATCGCCGCCTGTTCGGACGATGAGGAACAGTTTAATTCCGGAGCGGCTACGGTAAACTTGCAGGAAACTGCAATGACGGTGAAAGAATCTGCCGGTTTGTGTACTGTGCCTGTTGTTGTGACGGGCGAACATACCGGAACTATCCGTGTGACGTTCGAATTAAAAGATCATAATGCCAAAGAGGATGAAAACTATATTGTCACAACCAAAACGTTACTTATTCCTGCCGGGCAGGAAACAATGAATTTTGAGTTTAAGACCGTTGATGACAAGCTTGTTAATGACGACCGTTCTTTTGATGTTGAAATTGCTGATGTGAAAGGGGCGTCTATTGGTGAGAACAAGCGACTGACAGTGACTATCAAAGACAATGATTCAAGCTTTTATGAAACGCTTTCAGGAACTTGGATATTTACCGGAACGGCTTCTGCCACCAATGTTTCCAATGTGCCAGTGGGATTCTCCGTTAGAATAAATACAGCGGAAGAAGGCACGGAGGCATACGAACACTATCTGGTCTGTTCGAATAAGAATGGATTTGATCCGGATAATGATATTGAATGGGAATTTAGTTGGCGGTTGTATTATGAATATGATTCGGAGGCGCAGAAAACCTACCTGTCCATTGTGCCGGGTGAAGATGTCGCTTCTTATGGCCCGTATACTATTCGTTTCAGGAGACTGGCTTTGGACGGAAGTACTTCTGACGTATATCGCGGAGAATATGATGTTGAAACTAAAACTGTCACTTTCGAGAATGCCAATTTGATAGGCGATATGTATAAGGACGGCTTGATACAAATACAGAAATTCAGGCTATTTGGCTGTAAGATGGAACACATCAGATAAAACAAGATTATTAACATAACAAATAAAAGAACTTATGAGAGCATTAATTGTCTGCATTACGCTGTTGTTCGCTTTTCTAACTTGTACCATGGCACAAATACCATCAGTCAAGGTTGAAAATACGAAAGGAGCACAGGTAAATACCTCCTCCCTGGTTAATCACAAAACACCTATGATTATTTCTTTTTGGGCAACAACCTGTAAACCATGTATTCGTGAATTGGACGCTATAAATGAACAATTGCCCGATTGGTTGGAAGAAGCCAATTTCCGTGTAGTAGCTGTTTCGACAGATGACAGCCGTTCTACTGCTAAAGCGCGTGCATTGGCAGAGGGACATGGATGGGGATGATTTTATCATGTTGTACGATAAAAATCAGGAATTCATGCGAGCTATGAATGTAAGCCTGACTCCACAGGTATATGTAGTGGATGCCGATGGGAAGATTGTCTATTCACACACCGGGTACGCGCCGGGAAGTGAGCTGGAACTACTGAAAGCGATAAAAAAACTACAGAAATAGAAACTGTTATTATTCATAGATAAACGCAATGACATGACTAGAATAAGAATTCAGGTGTTGGCTTTAGTAGCGTTATCGTCTACTCTAACCTATGCGCAGCAAGATAACAAAAAAGGTTATCTGACAGGGAGCTTTGAAACGAATACGATTTACTACAAGGATGATAGTAAGACAAAAGCAGAATCTCCGGAAGATCATTTCGGTTCGAACAATTATCTGAAACTGGATTACTATCAAGGTAAGTTTGCCGTAGGTGTACAGTTGGAAGCCTATGAACCGGTACTGGTGGGATACCCGACAGAATTGGAGAAAGCAAAACTAACCAACTATTACGTATCTTGGGCCGACAAGGATTTTTCCGTAACAGCGGGTACATTTTATGAGCAGTTTGGGAGTGGACTGCTATTCCGTAGTTGGGAGGACCGTATGCTTGGTTTGAATAATGCGGTGATGGGAGCACGTTTTACCTACAATTACAAGAATATTGTAAGGTTGAAGGCCATTTGGGGAACTCCACGTTTTGGAATGGACTTTTCCGACACACAAGTACGTGGCGTAGATGTAAGCTTCTCCTTATCTGAAATGCTTAGTTGGCAAAATACATCCTTGAGTATCGAAGGAGGGGCATTGAACCGGTATGAGAAAATCAATATCGACCTCGAAGAAGAAGGGGGAAAACCTTATTCGAATGGCTTCTCGGGACGGGTAAATTTTGAACGCTCCGGATTTACAGCGAAAGGTGAATATGTGGACGGTGGCAATAAATATTATAATTTCATCCATGATGACAAACTTTATGCGAGGAAACGTGCCAATGCGCAATTGCTGGAGCTGGGATATAGCGGCAATGGGTTGGGGGTAAATCTGACCGGGCGCCGTTTGGAATGGATGAATAGTGAGATTATTGCCGGTAATGGTTCGACTTCGAATCTGTTGAATTATGTCCCGGCTATGAGTACGCAATATACCTATATGTTGACCAACTTGCATCCTCATACTCCACAAATAGGAGATGTGACAAATGCAGTTAGCGGTGAGATGGGCGGACAATTGGATGTCTTTTATCATTTCAAAAGAGGAACGGTCATTGGAGGTAAACGCGGTTTGAAATTACATGCTAACTTTTCTACCTATTATGCTTTAGAAAAGAAGGAACAGCCCAGATAGGTAACTTGGCATTTCGTGACTTTTAGTGTTGATGTGGAAAAGCAATGGACAAAGTCATTCAAAATGAACTTGCTTTATTCTATGCAAGAATATAGCCCTTCGTACGGAGCGAATAAAACGACTAATCTGTCGAATATTTTTGTAGCAGATTTACAATATAAGTTCACGCCTTCTTTTTCAACTCGCATGGAGTTGCAATACCTAACTACAAAAGAAGATCAGAAGGACTGGATGGCAGCTCTGTTGGAGATAAATTTTGCTCCGGCATGGAGCATTTACGGAAGTGATATGTATAATCACGGCAAGGATAAAATCCATTATTACAATGTGGGAGCCAGTTATGCCAAGTCACGTACGCGTATAGCCTTGAGTTATGGTCGTAACAAGGAAGGGTACGTCTGCTCTGGTGGAGTTTGCCGGACGATTCCTAAATATACAGGTGCTAACCTGACTATAACTACTTCATTTTTGAGTTCATCGAAACATTTATTAATTAGAATATAGAATATGAGAAAATTTACAATGTTTTTTATGTCAAGTCTGATATGCTTGTGCGGATGTTTTACAGCGTGCAGCGGTAATTCTGACGACAATGGTGAAGAGCCGGATAACGGCGAAGTGACAGGACCTATTACTTTGACTGTGGATAAAGCCAAGATTGAAGCCAATGGAACAGATGTGGCGACTTTTACGGTGACTGATGCCAATGGAAAAGTACTGACGACTTCCGAATATATGAAGAATGTATATTTTGAAGATGTAACTACCGGTGATTATTTGGAGAGACGGACCAATACGTTCTCGGCAGTAGAGAACGGGACACATAAGTTTAAGGCATATTACCTGGACTGGGAGTCGGATGAAGTTTCCGTAACCGCACAGAATCGTAAGAATTATGAACTTTTCTATCGTAAAGTAGGTGTCTTCAAAATGACGGGAACTTGGTGTACTTATTGTCCGGCCATGACTTCGGCATTAAAGAAAGTGGAAGAACTGATGCCGGGACGTATGGTAAAAATGGCTTTTCATTCTTCCAGCAGTTCCGCCACTGACCCGTTCCATTTGTCACAGACAAGCACAATCATGGGCCGTTTTGGAGCGTCCGGTTTTCCTACCTGTATCTATGATTTGAAAGTCATGTCGATAGACAGGAACGTGAGTGCTATCAAACAGACTTTACAAAGTCAAATCCGACAATATCCGGCAACCTGTGGAATTAAGGTAAATACATCTTATAATTCTTCTATGGGTGAGATTACGGTGGATGCCGCACTGAAGTCGAGCTTGGGAGGAGAATATGACCTTGTTTATGTCTTGGTGACTGATGGCTTAACAGCATCCGGAGGAAATGAGACCTCGTACGATTATACAGTAAGAGCTATTTCCAACAATTACCTGTCGATGTCAACCGACGGACGGTTTACTGTGAGTGCAAACGAGGAGCACACTGCCGCAACTTTCAGCATTTCTAATGCAAAGAACCTGAATCCTGCCACATCGCGTGTAGTGGTTTATGCATTGCGTAAAGTGGATGACGCGTATATGGTGGATAATATAACCGAATGTTCTATCAATGGTAGCATAGACTATCTCTATAATGATTGAGGCTTATGAAAAAATATACTCGACAATTCTACCAATTGTAATGATCCTTTGTTTAGCAATGCTGTCATCCTGTTCCGGCAATTCGGACGAAACGGAGAATGGAGGGACGGATGACGGCATTTTGCGTATTACAGCTGATAAGACGGCTATACAGGCAGATGGAGTAGAAAAAGTGACCTTCACGGTCAAACTGGGTACAAAAGATGTAAGTGAAGAAAGCACAATGAACCTGATTTTGGTAAAGGAATCGGGAGAGGAAAACCTGGATTATGGTGTTCGTGCTTTCAGCACTTCAGTGCCGGGTACGTATGTCTTTAAAGCCCGCTATTATGAAGGAAAAGCAATGGTCAGTGAAAATGAAGTGACCGTTCAGGTTGCTCCCGTATCAGGAGGAACCAGCTATTATCATAAATTACTGGGGATGCAGTTTACTTCTATCGGGTGCCAGGCCTGTCCGGCGCTTAGCACTACATTGAAAGCAATTCAGACTGAACAACCGGGGCGATTGGCTATCGCTTCTTTCCACATGGATTTCGGAGGAATGACGGATCCCATGAGTACAGCAGCTACCAATAATTACCGGACTAATATTCTCGGTAATTTCTCGGGACTGCCTCGTTTCTTTTACAATCTGCGTAAGGGTACTAAAGAAATGATCAGTATCAAGAGCCAGATTGAAGAAGAGCTTCAGAAAGAATTAAGTAACTATCCGGCTTCTTGTGGGGTAGCTGTTGAGTCTGTGTATAATGCTTATGACCGTACAGTGAAGATTACTGGCAAATTAACTTCCAACGTAACAAACACTTATCGTTGTTTGATTTATCTGGTAGAGGATGGAATCAAATACTTTCAAACGAATGGCGCGAATGATTATACGCATAATAATGTGGTACGTGCAGTGGTGTCCACATCGTTGAACGGCGACCGTTTTAATGGGGAAGTAAATGCGGGAGTGGAATCTACCATGAAACGATCTTATCAATTGGAACCAGGATGGAATGTGGATAATATGCGTGTGATAGTGTCGATGCTGACAACTTTGGATGGAGGAAAGACTTATACGTGTAACAATGTAAATGAGTGTAAACTTGGAGAATCAGCAGATTACTTGTATAACGAATAAAGAAGAGTTATGTGTATAAATGTCTATAAAATAATATTGCTGGTCTGTATGTGCTGTGTGGGAATATGCTGGATTTCCTGTTCAGGCAATTCCGATGATTCGGAGCAGACGGAAGTGATTTTGAGCGTCGATAAAAATACGTTGACTGCGGACGGAAAGGATATTATAACCTTTACGGTAATGCATGCGGGAATAGATGTAACTGCTGATGCAATCATCCGTTCCGTGATGGACGGACAAACTTTGGATGGAAATACCTTTTCTACTTCTAAAGCCGGAACCTACGCTTTTGAAGCATCTTATGGCAAATATGTATCCAAATTGATAACAGTAGTTGCAAAAAGTACATCAGGTACAGTATCCAATTTTGTGAGACGCATCTGCGCAATGGAGTTCACCGGAACATGGTGTGCCATGTGTCCGGCAGGAATGACCCGCCTGAATTATCTGATAAGTTCAAGTTACGAGGGAATTGTTTATCTGATGTCATTTCATGTTGATGGGACAAGTGCCGATCCAATGACAATTGAACAGTCATCGATTCTTTCCAGAAAGTTTGCTATCTCCGGTTATCCTTCATGCGTGGTTGATATGCGTGGGACAATGGGGCTATCTGAAAACTATAGTGTCATGCGGGCTATATTTAATGAGTCTTTGGAAAAATACCCCGCTCATTGCGGAGTAGCTATCAGCTCTGTTTATAATGAGGTTGATTCCGAAGCTAAAGTTACTGTGAAAGTGACTTCGGAGAAAACGGCTGATTACCGCCTGGTATTGTATGTTGTTGAAAATGGATTGAAGTATCAGCAAAATGACGGAGGCAACTATCGGGACTATACACATAATCATGTAGTCCGCAAATTACTTTCTGCTTCTGTAGAAGGTGACAAACTGGGACAAATTGCAGAAGATAAGGAAGAAGTTAAGGAGTATACTGTGGCATTAGACGATACATGGAAAGCAGAGAATCTTTCTTTTTATGCATTAGTAATGGATGAAAACGGCTATGTAAACAATTTGGCTGTTTGCGAAGCAATAAACGGCAATGCCGATTATGAATATGTAAATGATTAATCACATTTATCACTTAGAATTATGAAGAAGAAATTAATTAGCTTATTATTTTTATTAGGGCTGGTGTTAGTTATAAGCCCTATGGTGCTATCGTGTTCGGATAAGGATGAACCTGCTGTGGAACCTGACGTGCCGGTGACCCCGGATGTACCACTTCCTCCTGTACCAACTCCAATCAGATGGGTAGAAAACGAAGTGGATGGTGGTGAACGTGGGGTAGGCATCAAAGTGACTAGCAAAACTACCAACAACTTTGTGTTTGAATGTACCCCGGGAGATAAGGTGCAATCTTATCGTTTGGATGTTTATCCTTTATGTCGTATGTATAACTACTTATTTGAAAGTGGCGGTTCAGGTGCAAGTGAAGAAGAAATCGAAGATTTGATTCTGAAAGCTCTCTATAATTCGGAGGGTGCCGGTGCTTATACTTTCAACAGGAAAACATTAGGAGATAGTTACCCGAATACAGAGTTTGACTGGACAAATTCCAAATATGCTCAATCGGAGATTGTGCCGGGAGCAGAATATTTGATTATAACGGTAGGGTGTAATGATGAAGGCGGACAAAATCCGGCTGATATGAAAATCTGTTATTTGAAAACTCCTTCAGGAGATGTAGCAGGCCATCCTCGTGTTGAAATTGATGTTAAAGCAAGTTATCAGGCAGCTGCCATTCAATATGTCCCCAATGAGGATTGCAAGTATTTCTATCAGTTCTGTGCGGATTCCGAACCTATCGATGCGTTTATTGAAGCTTATGGACAGAATATGTATATCGATTTTATGAGACACTGGACACAGACATCAGAAGATGCACAGGTACCTGAAGAAGAATTATTATATATAGTTGATTTTGGGTATAATGCCGATTCGGAAAGAAAATTTACAGCTACTACTATCGGACTGGATGAGAATAAGAATAAAGGAGATTATGTACGACAGGATTTCCAATTGAAAGAAATTCCTGATGGTGCCAAAGAAGCGAAATGCGATCTGAAGATCACAAAGACGGGGGCCTCTATTGTTAACATGGATGTAAAAATGGAGAAAACTTGTTATGCCATGTTTTATCGTATATTCAGTGCTGCTGACTGGGCACCTTATGAAAATGCCGATGAAGCAACAATGACGGCACTTGCACAAGCTTTAGATCAAGAAGGATGGGGGATTAAGAATATAAATTTCAGTCAGGAAGGCTCGTATGCAACTACAGATTACCAACATGCTCTTGATCCGAATGGTTCTTATGTTGTTGCTTATGTGGGGCGTAATGGATATGGACAATTATCAGAAGTGAAGACGGAAACTTTTTCTACCAAAGCACGAGTAATGGATAATCCGGGAGCATCTAAAGCTACGATAGATATTACCATTTCCGATCCGGGACGGACAAGCCTGAAATTAACCTATACTTATAATCAGGAAGCGGCAGTATATTATCACCAATACATTATGACACCGGATTTACTTGAAGAAGGTAATAAGGCTGAACTGATTAAATATCTGATGTCAGAAAATTCAAATATATGGGCTGCGAATGCGAATGGAGGAGTAGAAAATTTTAAATGGACCGGTTTGGATCCAGGAACGGAATATACATTCGCTTATATGGCAGAAGACTGGGATGGCGTATTGACAGATGTGAAGATTGTGAAAGCGACGACTGAAGCTATTATAGCAGGTCCGAATCCAACGATGCAACTGAATGCCTACATGAGTGATTTGGGCAACTTTACAGTTCAGTATTCTATTGTGAAGGATGTTGCCAAACTATATTATACCATTACAGAAGATAACTATTCCGCAAGTGGTGATTATACTTATCAGGAATGTATGGATGTATGGAAAGAGCGTTGTCTGGATTATGGTTTATCAGGTGTCAACTCAACTACTCAATCGTATGATAAGACAAGTGAAGCCAAACGACTGGTTGCTTTATGTGTGCCTATTGGTGCCGATGCTGATGGAAATGAAGTAATTGGCGACCTTTATACAGTATTCTATGATAAAGAAAAAGGTATTATTACTGATCCTTCCGTATTATTCCCCGATGCTCCGAAATTGAAAAAAGGAATAAAGGGAATAGCGAAACCTCAAGTAGTGAAGAAAGATAACCGGGTTCCTGCAAAATTGATTGTTAATGAACAAGTGAAAGTGAATACTCCGGGAGTCATGAGAAGTGAAAGTGTTATTTATCTTGATTTGAAGAAATTAGGTAAACATCCTCACTCCAAATAAACATCGGCAAAACTAATTTACCGCACGATAGTGTGTAAATCTATCGTGCGGTTTTTCTCTAATCATTAAACTTTTTATGGGTATGAGAAGAAATCAATTTTTAGGTGGCATAGGAAAATGTATGTGTTTCCTGGCTGTATGTGTTATGACATTTTCGTCATGTTATAATGACGATGATTTGAAGAATTCGATTTCCGGTTTGGAAGATCGCATGGATAAGTTAGAAGCTTCTTTGCAAAGTGTACAAACTGATATTTCCACATTGAAGACGCTGACTGATGCTTTATCTCAAAATAAATCAATTGCTTCTGTGTTGGAGAATGAAGACGGAAGTTATACAATTAAGTTTTCAGATAAGACGGAAGTAACTATTCGTAATGGTGAAAAACGGAGAAGATGCTCCGCAAATAACTGTGATAAAAAACGAAGAAGATGGCGTTTATTATTGGGGAATAACCAGTACAGACGGCAAGAAGACATTCCTGAAAGATGGAGAAGGGAATATGATGCCCGTGACGGCTGCTGCTCCTAAAATTCGCATTAATACGAATACAAAAGAGTGGGAGATTTCGACAGACGGTGGAAAGACTTGGGAACCTACGGGTGTGTATGCATCCGGCGAAGGGACGGGGGATACCTCTCTTTTCAGTGGAGTAAGTCAGGATGATGATTATGCATATTTCACTCTGAAAGATGGCACAATATTAAAGTTGTCGAAATCTAAGGAATTGAAATGTGAAATATTATCGGGAAAACAATATTTTGCAAACGGTGAGGAGAAACTGATTTCGGTTGAAATGAGTGGTATTTCTAAGTATACCGTAACAAAGCCTGACGGTTGGAAAGCTTCATTGACAGGAAAGGGATTGACTATTATTGCTCCTGTTGCAGAGAATCAGTATGCAGAAACGGGGGGCAAAGTGGCAATAATGGCTGTTGCGTCTAATGGGCAAAGCATAATCTCGGAGATTCCGGTGATAATAGGTGAGGCTCCTGTTACTATATCTGTTGAAGGTCAAACGATTTCTACTACTTTGACGAATGGTGTAGAAATGTATTATTTGGGAGTGCTGGAAATTAATGAATATAGTGCAGAGGCCGTAGCTGAATTAGTGAACGGATATGCTGCCCGTATGTACATGAAGACAGCAGCTCTTGATAAAGTTCCATTGGCAGAACTGATAGGTAAGGATCCTGAAGCCGGAAAGACATATATGATTTGGGCAGTACCTCCATCTGAAGCTGGTAGTGAATATTTGCCTGATGACGTGATTGCCAGCGTGATTAAGACTGCTGCAACAGTAGAACTGAAGGTTTCGGATATAACGTTTGAAGGTGCAACGGTTTTTGCAATCAGAAAGGGTTGCGACGTTTATTATACAGGGATTTTAGATAAGCCGAATTATTCACCTGAAAGAGTGATTGAAGATCTGGCTTATGGGGGAGGAACCAAACAATATTCGGATTATAACGGACCGTTGGAAGGTAAGGTGTTAGATTTTCTTCCAAAGGTAATACCTGGAACAACGTATGTACTTTGGGCTATTCCTTATAAAGAAGAAAAAGGGTATAAAACAGAAGAACTGGTAGCTGTGGAGATTCCTGTGCCTGCGTTGACGTATGATGGGACAGCGACGATAAATATTAATAGTGTTGTTACTACGGTTTCAAGTGTAAGTGCGACTATTACTCCCGGAACTGACTGTTATAAGTTCTATTATTCTTATATGAAGGAGCAAACTCTGGCAAATTATGGTACCGACAAGGAAGTTATTTCCTATCTTATTAAAAATGGAGATTCTTCCAAAGAGGTAGAAAACTTTGAAAGAGCCTCTTTAGAACCGGGAACAAAAGGCTTTTTTATTGCAGTAGCATTAAATGAGAAAGGGCAGCTCGGGTCATTAGTCAAAGTACAGGCTGATTCCAAAGAAATATCTTATAATTCATCAATTTCGGTAGATGTGTCAATAGAGGCAGGAACTGTGTCTACGACTTTAACGTTGACCCCGACTGGAAATCCGGAAAAGTTCCGTTATGTTCACATGAAATTGAGTGATTTCAAAAGCTATCCGTATTGGGGAAATGAAGAAATGGTAAAACAAGCATTAATTATGAATGATAATGTTAGTGAAATTGTTGCTGCTGAACTGAAAAATCATCAACTGGTGATCGAGGACATAGCATTTAATTCGGAATATGTATTGTTCATGATAGCAGTTGATACTGATGGTAACCCTTCTTCAACCATAACAAAGAAGGAATACACCAGTGCGAAGCCTACTTACGTGCGAAAAGACAGAGACCCGGATTTATGGAATGCCAGTGTGCCGGAAGTGACGATTGACAAGATAGAAAAGGATAAGTTCTATACCGTTTCTTACACTGTGAAACCTAAGGCTGCCTGCAAAGTATTTTATGTATTTGCCGGACCGGCAGATTATCTGACTGGTATGTATGATGAACAAATCAGGTATGTAATGAAAAACGGAGTAAAACAAACAACTACTTATTCAGGAAGTGTTTATGGAACATTACCTACTAATATCAATGTAACCTGGATGGACGAAGAAGGACGTTTTTATGAGGTTTCTAAAACCGTAGTAGAAGCTCCGGCACAATAATCTTTTTAATTTTTCTAATTTAATAATAATGATAGATGAAAAACTTATTTAATAGCTTTTATAGTATAGTATTGCTTGCCTTGTGTCTGATTGCTTTCAGTAATTGTTCGGATAGCGACGACGGGGGAGATGTCGGTGATACTGATAATGGAATCACTGCGATTGGTACTGAAACGGAAAAGACGGCTTCTATTTATGGAGAGACTGTTGAGATTTCGTTTACGGCTTCTGGAAAATGGACTCCTTCTTTGCAATATTCTACAGGAGCAGATTGGGCTGCTATAACTAATACCAGTGGTAACTCTGCTGCCGGTAAAGGGGGATTAAAGGTGAAAATTAATAAAAACGAATCCGGAAAAGAGCGAGTATTGACTGTGGTTGTGCAAGTGGAGGGATATAAAACTCCTGTTACAGTATGTACTATCACACAAGGAGGAGGATCCGGAGCAGCAGAAGATCTAGCTCTTAATGAGTATATGGATAAATATTTGAAGGAACATTATCTCTTTAAAGAAGAATATAATACACTAGATGTAGATTATGCATCGGTTTCTTATGATAATTTTCTGTCAACTTATCTTTTACCAATGAAAACTAATATTGAGGATGGCGGAACTTATCGTGCATTTTCAGTCAATGCAGGCAAGCGTTATATCTATTCTTATATTATGGAAACTGGTTCCAGTAGAACTCGTGCAAATACTCGTGCAACAAGTGTTGTAGGATCGGGACTTGGAACGTTTTTCTCTTCTTACATGCCGGATAAAACAACTATTGGATTAGCCATTGGATATGTATATCTAGAATCTCCTGCTGAAAAAGCCGGATTGAGACGGGGGGATGTAATTGTTGCTGTGAATGGTACGACTTTGAATAAGAGTAATTACCAGCAATATATGAGCACTTTGTTTTATGCAGGTGGAGGTGAAACTTTTAAGATCGGCTACAGGCGTAAAATCTTTGATGAAAACCGGGGCGGCTATGATTTGGTGGATGGAACTACTACATTAACCACTGGTAGTTACAATAATAGTCCTATCTTGAATTCAATGTTTATCAAAGACAAAAAAGAGAATAAATTCAATATCGGTTATTTAGTTTATCTAGGTTTTGATTTGAATTTTGAGGAAGATTTGAAATATGTAATTCAACAGTTCAAGACAGAGGGCATCACAGATTTGATTTTGGATTTACGTTTTAACAATGGAGGTTCTGTTGAATTAGCTCGTTATTTAGCCGCTTCTATCGCTGGTACATCACATCGTTCGGATGTATTTATGAGAATGCAACGTAATTCCGGTGCAGATGAATATATCCGTTTTGGAGATGGTGATGATCTAAATCTTAAATCTGTAAGAATCATCTGTTCGGAAGAAACGGCTTCCGCCAGTGAATTGATAATTAGTGGATTAAGAGGCATAGATTTTCCTGTGAAATTATTTGGTAGCCGCACGGAAGGAAAGAACGTAGGAATGGAAGTGCAAGAATATAAATATGGAAATAAATATTATGAATTTGCTCCAATTACTTTCCGTTCTTTCAATGCAAAAGACTGGGGAGATTATGCTGACGGTATTGACCCGGATGTCATGTTGAATAATCAAAACTCAAGCTATGAAGATGATATTGATAATGTATTCCCTTATGCTTTCGGAGATTGGGACAATTTTGATTTCAATTATCCATTATATTGGGCACTATGCGATGTTCAAGGGGTGGATCCGACTACAGGAGAACCTGTGAAACGTAGTGGAAGAGCTGGTTTGACACGTTCTTCAAAAGATGAAATCATCAGAGTACCATCTGTACCTTTGAAACGCCCTGCGGGAACTTTTGGCTCGCTCATTTACAACAAGCCGGAAGTAGAAAACTTATATTAGTAAGACTAAATCTCTTGTGAAATAAATTTTCTCTTAAGTTAAAGGGGATGCTTCTCGATAAGGTGTTAGTGAGAGCATCCCCATTTTGCTTCATAAATGTATTGAGAATGAATATACTTAAACAAATATATGAGATATATGAATATCTATTTTATCGAACATATATATGGCAGCTTAGATTGTGGGGAGAAAAGCGGTCGCCAGAAGTAGCAGGGTTATTACTACCGACCTCATTGTTTACTTTTGTTTTTGTTGGCCCAATAGTTGGAGTATTACATTCATTGGAAGTACAAAACAATGAAGAGTTAGGTATACTTTTGGCTGTTATATTCACTTTTGCTGCTCATAGATTATTTGTTAGCGATGGACGATATTTGTCTATTGCTGATAAATATCGTAATGAAACTAAAGAAAAACAACGACAACGTATGAAACAAGTTTGGATTTTTTTAGCAATAAATCTTATTTGGGTAATATTCTGTATCTTCTTATTCATCAAAGTGATACCCCCGCCATCAAATGCAGATACTTCTAATAAGAATCCTTCTCCAGAATATATAGAGATGCTGAAAGATATAAGGGACCAACGACCACAATAGAATATGAACAGTGAAATAAATTTGTTGTATAATAGATTATAATTTAGAACTTAGAAAATGAGAATTATTTATTTTTATTAGTAGGTTGGTACACAATCGGGAATATACAAGCACAAATCAAAGAGCCTGTAAAGTTCAAAAATGAGTTGAAAATGACATCTGAAACGGAAGCGGAAATCGTGTTTACTGCTTCGATAGAGAAAGGATGGCATGTGTATTCGACCGGGCTAGGGGATGATGGGCCTATTTCCGCTACTTTCAACATCAATGCGAGTAATCATGTAGAAACAATGGGTAAATTGCAACCTGTTGGAAAAGAAATCAGCATCTATGATAAGATGTTCGAGATGAATGTGCGCTATTTTGAAGATACGGTACAGTTTATCCAAAAAGTGAAATTTACAGGAAATGATTACTTTATGGATGGGTTTCTGGAGTTTGGAGCTTGTAACGATGAGAGCTGTTTACCTCCGACTCAAATTCCTTTTAAATATGGGAAAAAAGCAGAAGCAGATTTAATAGTTGCAAAAGGGAAAGAAGAGGCTCCGGTAAATGTGGTAGAGAAGCAATCGGAAAGTGATCTTTGGAAACCGGTAATCAATGAATTGCAAGTGTTAGGTGAAGAACATTCTCAAGAGGATAAATCTTGGTTGTATGTCTTTGCCACTGGATTTCTTGGCGGATTATTGGCTTTGTTCACTCCCTGCGTATGGCCGATTATTCCTATGACTGTGAGTTTTTCCTGAAAAGAAACAAGGATAAGAAGAAAGGGATTCGGGATGCATGGACTTATGGTGCTTCAATTGTCGTGATTTATGTAACACTGGGATTAGCAATTACTTTAATATTTGGTGCCAGTGCATTGAACGCTTTATCAACAAATGCCGTATTTAATATTCTTTTCTTCCTGATGTTGGTTGTTTTTGCAGCTTCTTTCTTTGGGGCATTTGAACTTACTTTACCTTCTAAATGGAGCAACGCAGTGGACAGCAAAGCGGAAGCGACGAGTGGCCTATTAAGCATTTTTCTGATGGCATTTACGTTATCTCTAGTGTCTTTCTCTTGCACAGGGCCGATTATCGGCTTTCTGCTCGTACAGGTTTCTACGACAGGTAGCGTGATTGCTCCTGCTATCGGAATGTTAGGCTTTGCCATCGCTTTGGCTTTACCATTCACACTGTTTGCTCTTTTTCCTTCGTGGCTGAAATCAATGCCTAAGTCAGGAGGGTGGATGAATGTAATTAAAGTCACATTGGGCTTTCTGGAACTGGCTTTTGCTTTGAAATTTTTGTCGGTTGCGGACTTAGCCTATGGCTGGAGAATTCTGGATAGGGAAACTTTCCTTGCGTTATGGATTGTGATTTTCGGACTGATGGGGTTATATCTGTTGGGAAAGATCAAGTTTCCGCATGACGGTGATGAAAACAGGGTAGGCGTGGGGCGCTTCTTTCTTGCGCTTGTTTCTTTAGCATTTGCTGTATATATGATTCCCGGACTTTGGGGGGCACCTTTGAAAGCTGTCAGTGCATTTGCTCCTCCTGTGATGACACAGGACTTTAATTTATATTCGAATGAGGTCCACCCCAAATTCAAGGATTATGAAATGGGTATGGAGTATGCACGACAACAAGGAATGCCTGTGATGATCGATTTTACCGGATATGGTTGTGTGAATTGTCGTAAGATGGAGGCGGCTGTGTGGACAGATAGTAAAGTGGGTGGTATCATCAATGATAAGTATGTACTTATCTCTTTGTATGTGGATGATAAAACTCCATTGAATGAGCCTATAAATGTTGTGGAGAATGGAACGGAACGCACTTTACGAACAGTAGGCGATAAATGGAGCTATCTGCAACGGGTGAAGTTTGGAGCAAATGCCCAACCTTTTTATGTATTGCTGGATAATGACGGTAATCCGTTGAATAAATCTTATGCATACAATGAAAATATTCCAAAATATATAGAGTTCCTGCAGGAAGGGCTGGAGAGATATGTGAAATGATGGATATTAGACATTCAGCTTGTATGTTTTGGCTTATAGCTAAAGTTTGGAATGAGAAAAAGAATAATTCTTTTTGGGCATTTTCATAGAAATACATAGAATAGTGTTATCTTTGTAAAGTGACATCGGGTTTAATAGAGCAAATTGTATAATAATATTTGTATATGACATATAAGCAGCATGAGGGCGAAAATTTCTGCTGTGATGCTCTGAATTACATGATCTGAAAATGTGAATGTTGCCCTTGTCAAGATGGGCAGATTAAGATAAAGATCCCTCGTGGATCGGCTGCCTGTGAAGGTCGCTCTATTGTTTGTTTTGTTTGTGTTTTGGTGCACCTTTTTTCTGATAAAGAATAAGGTGCACTCTTTTTATAGTTATGTATATGTAATATTAAATATATTTTTGAAAGAAAAAAGAAGATGGGTGAAAAAAGCTTACAATGTGGAATCTTTGGCACGGCTGTCACAAATTGAGTGAGGGCTGCCGTCATTGTTATGTATACCGGACGGATGGTAAAT
>ENA-OQJB01000234-OQJB01000234.1-human-gut-metagenome-genome-assembly--contig:-NODE-234-length-32492-cov-4.081106_pt1 | contig 32492 bp, 25 predicted proteins | sample MGYA00242599_ERZ504765 | MGnify/ENA primary metagenome ERZ504765 (study PRJEB26092, sample SAMD00036354) | human gut metagenome | host: Homo sapiens | study: EMG produced TPA metagenomics assembly of...
TCGGCTCCGGAACGTAAGTCATGGCCGGATTTCCATACCCGTGCATTGTCGGCAGTGGCCGATTTGCAGGCAAAAGGATACCATCCTTCGATTTGAAAAAAGAAATCGGCAGCCGTCCCGAGTCGCTTCAATCGGTCAGCCATCTGGCATTGGGTAAAAAGGTGATTTATAATTCACCTTACAGCTCCCATTATCCGGCACAGGGAAACACTGCTCTGACGGACGGTATACGTGGCGATTGGACCTATGGTGATGGCTCGTGGCAAGGATTCATCTCGGACAACCGCCTCGATGTGACGATTGATATGGAAAAAGAAACTTCCATCCATTCCGTCACTGCCGCCTTTATGCAGGTGGTAGGCGCGGAAGTATTCCTGCCGGAGACTGTGGTGATTTCCATTTCCGATGACGGAACCCATTTCACCGAGTTGCGCAAACAACACTTTGAAGTGAGCAAAGAAACACCCATCCGCTTTACGGATATTTCATGGCAGGGCGAAGCCAAAGGAAGATACGTACGCTATCAGGCACAGGCCGGAAGTGAATTCGGAGGCTGGATATTTACGGATGAGATTATTGTGAAATAAATATTGAAGGCATAAGGATAATACGTACGATGTGCTTTTTTAGGATTATTCCGGCCTAAAGCAACCGTGTAATCCGTATCATCCGGACTTGTTGATTTCAACCTGTCAATATCATTTAAATAAAAGAGGGAATCTACTCAACCAGATTCCCTCTTTTTTGTTATATTTGTATTATTACCTTAAAAACTAAGAATATGGTACAACACGCTAGACTCATTTTCTACAGCCTTCTTCTTTTGGTAATCCCGTGCGAGGGCACGTTGGCACAGAAGATTCCCGTCGCGCCCATAGACTCATTGATTACCGTAGGATATGCCACCGGAAGTTTGAAAACCCTGTCCGGTTCCGTAGAGAAAATCACGGAGACACAGATGAACAAAGACCAGATAACGAACCCTTTGGAAGCAATCCGTGGACGTGTGCCGGGATTGACCATCCAACGGGGCTCCAACGGACCGGCGGCTCTGGATGCGGTGCGCCTGCGGGGAACTACCTCACTGACCAGCGGCAACGACCCTTTGATTATCGTCGACGGAGTATTTGGCGACTTGAGTATGCTTACCTCCATTTACCCTACGGATATTGAGAGTTTTACCATTCTGAAAGACGCTTCCGAAACCGCACAGTACGGTTCGCGAGGTGCATCCGGTGTGATAGAAGTCACCACCAAAAAAGGGATGAGCGGCAGGACACAGGTAGCTTACAACGGTAGCTTCGGGATTTCCACCGTCTACAAGAATTTGAAAATGCTGTCCGGTGATGAATTCCGTCGTGTAGCATCGGAACGAGGCATTTCCATTCTGGATAAAGGGAACAATACCGATTTCCAGAAAGAGATTGAGCAGACAGGACTGCAACAGAATCATCACATCGCCTTTTATGGCGGTTCCAGTGAGTCCAGTTATCGTGTTTCCCTCGGTTTTATGGATCGTCAGGGAGTGATTCTGAATGAAGACATGAAGAACTTCACTTCAAATATGAACATGAATCAGAAAATGTTCGACGGCTTCCTGAACTGCGAGTTGGGAATGTTCGGCTCCATTCAGAAGAATCATAACCTGGTAGATTATCAGAAAACGTTCTATTCGGCAGCTACGTTCAATCCTACCTATCCCAATCATAAAGACCCCGTCACCAATTCGTGGGACGGAATAACAACCGCCAGCCAAATTACCAATCCATTGGCATGGATGGAAGTGCAGGACGATGATGCCACTTCGCACATCAGTACGCACGCCCGTCTCACTTTCAATTTGATGGAAGGACTGAAACTAAGCCTGTTCGGAGCTTATACTTACAATATCGTAGAAAATTCGCAATACCTCCCCACTTCCGTCTGGGCGAACGGTCAGGCATACAAAGGAACCAAAAAACGCGAATCTTTATTGGGAAACATGATGCTGACCTATAAGAAAAACTGGAAAAAGCATTTCTTTGACGTACTCGCACTTGCCGAACTTCAGAAAGAGACTTATACCGGCTATTATACCACAGTCAGCAATTTCAGCACCGATAAGTTCGGGTATAATAACCTTCAGGCAGGAGCGCTCCGTTTGTGGGAAGGCACTAATTCCTACTACGAGCAACCGCGCCTAGCATCTTTCATGGGACGCTTCAATTATACATACGCCGACCGCTACGTACTGACGTTGAATGCCCGTACAGATGCTTCCTCCAAATTCGGAGCCAACCATAAATGGGGCTTTTTCCCCTCTGCGTCCGCGGCATGGGTGATTAGTGAAGAAGAATTTATGAAGCAATTCCCCGTGATAGACAATCTGAAATTCCGTATCGGTTACGGTCTGGCAGGTAACCAGAGCGGGATTGACTCATACACAACGCTGAATCTCGTCAAGCCGAACGGTGTCGTCCCCGTCGGAAACTCCGCCATCGTATCTTTGGGAGATATTCGGAATACGAATCCTGACCTGAAATGGGAAGTGAAACATACCTTTAATACCGGTTTCGACATCGCTTTATTCGGCAACCGCCTGTTGCTTTCCGCCAACTATTACAACTCCCGCACTACGGATATGCTTTACCTTTATAACGTAAGCGTGCCCCCTTTCACCTATAACACCTTGCTTGCCAACATCGGCTCCATGCGCAACTGGGGTACGGAAATCGCCATCGGTATCACCCCTTTGAAAACGAAGGACATGGAACTGAATATCAATGCCAACATCACCTTCCAGCGCAACAAACTGCTTTCATTGAGCGGTATGTATAACGGCGAAATGCTTTCTGCTTCCGAATATAAAAGTCTTGCCAGCCTTGATGGAGCCGGCTTCCACGGCGGCTACAACCACATCGTTTATCAGATGGTGGGGCAACCGTTGGGCGTGTTCTATCTTCCTCACAGCACCGGACTGGAGTCCGACGGAAACGGTGGATATACCTATGGCATCGCCGACCTGAATGGCGGAGGCGTCAGTCTGGAAGATGGTGAAGACCGCTACGTGGCAGGGCAAGCCGTACCCAAAACGATTCTAGGATCTAACATCAGTTTCCGTTACAAGCGTTTCGACCTGTCTTTGCAGATCAACGGAGCCTTCGGACATAAAATCTACAACGGAACTTCCCTGACCTATATGAACATGAATATATTCCCCGACTACAACGTAATGAAGAAAGCTCCGCAACAGAACATCAAGGATCAGACCGCCACCGACTATTGGCTGGAAAAGGGAGATTACGTCAACTTCGACTATGTGACGCTGGGCTGGAATGTGCCGATTGAAAAGGTGCAGAAACTAAAGAAATATGTCCGTTCCCTGCGCTTGGCATTTACTGTCAACAACCTGGCAACCATCTCCGGTTATTCGGGACTTTCGCCCATGATTAACAGTTCCACGGTGAACTCAACGTTGGGCGTGGACGATAAACGGGGGTATCCGTTGGCACGGACGTACACCTTAGGATTGAGTATTAACTTTTAATGGAGGAGGAGAGGATGAAACGATATATGAAAAATAGAAATCAGTTTTTGCAGATCTCAAAGCAAATAATCTACCCTTCAAGAATATTATTATTTTTTCTGGTGACGAGTCTGACCTTATTTTCCTGTGATAAGTTCTTACAGGAAAATCCGAAGGACAAACTACCGGAAGAGGATGTCTACAATACGATCTCGGAAGTATATCTCAATGCGGTAGCTTCGCTTTATACCTACGTAGGCGGTTATAGTGACAGTCAGGGATTGCAGGGAACGGGTAGGGGAGTCTACGACCTGAACACTTTCACTTCCGACGAAGCCATCATCCCCACCCGTGGAGGCGACTGGTACGATGGCGGCTTTTGGCAAGGACTTTACCTGCACGATTGGGGTGTTGAGAATGACGCTATTCAAGCTACATGGGAATATCTTTACAAAGTCGTCATGCTAAGTAACAAATCGCTCGAACGGATAGACAAATTCGCCGAATCCCATTCCGATGCGGAACTTCCGGCATACCGGGCGGAAGTGCAGGCCATGCGAGCCATGTATTATTATTATCTGATGGATTTGTTCGGACGCATCCCGTTGGTTCAATCCTCTTCAGTGGCAATGAAAGAGGTTGTCCAGAGTGAACGGAAAACGGTTTTTGAGTTTGTATTCAAGGAATTGCAGGAAGCGGCTCCTCTGTTGAGCGATGCGCACAGCAACCAGTCCGGTCCTTATTATGGTCGTATCACCCGTCCGGTAGTCACTTTTCTATTGGCTAAACTGGCTCTGAATTCCGAAGTCTATACGGACAATGATTGGACAGACGGACAACGTCCGGACGGAAAAAACATAAAGTTTTCAGTGAACGGCAACGAACTCAATGCGTGGGAAACAGTCATCTACTACTGTGACCAGCTAAAGACGCTGGGCTACAACGAATTGGAACCAAAATACGAAACCAATTTCTCCATTTTTAATGAATCATCGATAGAGAATATTTTTACTATTCCGATGAATAAAACCTTGTACACCAATCAAATGCAATATCTATTCCGTTCCCGCCACTACAATCATGCCAAGGCGTACGGCCTAAGTGGTGAGAACGGCCCCAGCGCAACCATTGAAGCCCTCGAAACCTTCGGTTATGAAACAGCCGAACAAGATCCCCGCTTTGATATTTGCTATTTTGCGGGAGTGGTGCGCGACCTGAAAGGAAACATCATCAAGCTGGATGATGGCACCGTATTGGAGTATCTGCCTTGGAAAGTAGCTTTGGATATCACAGATACCCCGCACGAACAAACAGCAGGAGCCCGCATGAAAAGTACGAAGTCGACCCGACTGCCACAAAAGACGGTAAGTTGATGGAGAATGACATTGTACTGTTCCGCTACGCGGATGCTCTGTTGATGAAGAGTGAAGCGAAAGTGCGCAATGGAGCCAGTGGAGATGAAGAACTGAATGAAGTCCGTAGCCGCGTCAATGCCTCCTCCCGTCCTGCCACTTTAGAGAATATCCTTGCCGAACGTCAACTGGAACTGGCTTGGGAAGTTGGAGACGTCAAGACTTGGTTCGCTTCGGGAAGTTTACAAGAGCTTACAGTAGCCGCCCGCAATTGCCGGATGAGGGAAACGGATATACTACCGTGTTCCCTATACCGGAGAAAATACGGGTGATGAATACGAAGTTGAAGCAGAATCCGGGGTATTAACAGCAGTTATTATTCAATCAACTCAAAACTATATTTTTCAAATTCATTCCCGTTGATAATCATAGCAATTTGATGAAGTCCGAGATGGAGCTTCCTCGTTGTAACCACCCGGAAAGAATGTTTTCGGGTGATTCGCGTGGTCGAGTTCCCGGCATATTCTTTCTCGCTGATTTTATGCACTTTTTTCGTCAACGTTCCATTCGCTTTTTGGTAATAGATTCCATATTCGAGTCGTATCTTGGTTGTTTGATCGTTCTTGTTCAACAGTTTAAAACTAACCTCCAACGAATCCCCGACTTTCACTTCCGGGCTTGAAATTTGGAAATCCTCCACTACAGATATTGCTGATAGTAGAGTTGAAGCCAAACAACTCCATCACCTCCGGATTGCCTTGTTTTAAGAGCGTCCGGCAGCCGTGTTTAATAATCCAATCCACCTCTTTCGATTCTCCCTTCCATTTCTTCACTAAATCAATGACGATTTCGGGATTATCTTTCGCGATATCATTCAAATTATTGGCAACGCTCAACCGCACAAATCTTGCCGGATCATTTTTAAGATTTTCCAGAATAGGAATGATAGGCGCAGGATTCTCTTTCAGGTTCGGCAACGCCATCGCCCAGGGAAGACGCGGACGACAGCCTTCTGACGCAAGCCGCCTGACTCCCCAATGTTCGTGTTTCGACCAAACCAACATCTGTTTCATCATCTGATCCGGATATTTGATAATAAAAGAATGAGTCACAAACTCGCAACTTGTGAACTGCGTGATTTTCTCTATCGCCTTGACAGAAGTTTCGTAATCGTCCAGCCCATATTGTTCGACATAATTATCCAGAATCCCCCCATACTCTAAAGTCAAGCCAAACTTCGTGTCGTCTATCACCGAGAAATCAGGCCGTGTCTTTTTTATATGATCCAACAATTCAAGTATCTTAGCAATCGCCTCTTTGTAATCTGCCGGTAAAAACTTTCTTAGCACCGTTGTGATGTGCATGCAGCGTTGTTTAAGTTCCCTGCCTTCCCATTCATCGTCCATCACTTGAGATACAAACTTGCGAGCATCAAAATCGTCGATAACAAGTTTCAAATCTTTCGTAAACAGATCGAAAAATTGCTCGTTAAACATGTTTTTAAAAGGTTCTGCCATTCTTTAAATATATAGTTTAGTTAAACAGTTATTGTTTTTTTTATGGAGCGACTAAATAATGTTTCTTTGATAAATTCGTTTTTTATAATTTGAATTTTTAAAGTGTTGATAATTATTTTATGCCGATCTATTTGTTTGTTATACAAATATATGCCATTTTTTTTAGGATAGCTCTATATCGCGCCTTATTTAGGTAAACTATATGAAAAGATTGTGCGAGAGGGAGTCTATTTAGAGAATATCATAAAAAGTGGGCCACAAAAGATTGCAGCCCACTTATACCTTATATATGATAATATGATAGCAAAAAGACTAATCGAAGAAACTCTTGAATTTCTTGAAAATCTTCTCTTTTACCGACGTGTTAGGTTTGAAATTGTCTGAAGCTTCCATCTTTTCGAGCGTGTTCTTTTCCTCCTTGTTGAGAGCTTCCGGCACATAGATACTGATATTGACCAGCAAATCTCCCGTACCGTACCCGTTTACATTCGGCAACCCCTTGCCACGCAAGCGAAGCACTTTACCCGGTTGAGTACCCGAATCAATCTTCACTTTCACTTTGCCGTCGATCGTCGGAATTTCCACAGCACCGCCCAGTGCAGCCGTCGGGAAACTAAGCAACAGATTATAAATCAAATCATTTTCGTCGCGAATCAAGTCCTGATGCGGTTCTTCCTCAACGAGGATCAATAAGTCGCCTGCCACACCGTTGTGCTTGCCGGCATTTCCTTTGCCGCCCATAGAGAGCTGCATCCCCTCTGCCACTCCGGCAGGGATATTCACCGATACCACTTCCTCGCCGTAAACGATTCCGTCGCCACCACACTTCTTACATTTATTCTTGATAATCTTTCCCTCGCCGCCACACGTAGAACAAGTGACGCGAGTCTGCATCGTGCCCAGAATGGTCTGCTGGTTACGGATCACCGAGCCGCTACCCTTGCAAGTAGGACAAGTCTCCGATCCGCCGTCACCCTCGGCACCCGTGCCATGACACTGGTCGCACGGCACATATTTTTTGAGTTTAAATTTCTTTTCTACTCCGGTAGAGATTTCCTTCAACGTCAGCTTCACTTTCACACGGAGGTCACTGCCGCGATACCGGCGTTGCTGTGAACCGCCACCGCCGCCAAATCCGCTGAATCCTCCGAAGCCTCCCCCGAAACCGCCGCCGCGGCCACCAAAGATGTCGCCAAACATAGAGAAGATGTCATCCATCGACATTCCCTCGCCACCGAAACCACCGAACGGACCGCCATTGCCTGCCGCACCGCTCACTCCCGCATGACCGAACTGATCGTAACGCGAGCGCTTCTCCGGATTGCTCAACACGTCGTATGCCTCGGCTGCCTCCTTAAATTTCTCTTCAGCCTCCTTGTCGCCCGGATTCTTGTCGGGGTGATACTGAATTGCTTTCTTACGGTATGCTTTCTTTATTTCTTCTACTGTGGCTGTCTTCGTCACCTCCAATATTTCGTAATAGTCTCTTTTTTCTGCCATGCCCATTTATTGATTTATGATTGAAAAGATTTATGATTTATGAATTCTGATTTATGATTTACTCTGCAGACCAATAGCGCAGCCATAAATCATAAATCATAATTCATAAATCTCCTCATTCTCCTACTACCACTTTAGCGTGGCGGAGCACTTTGTCGTTCAGTGTATATCCCGTTTGCACACAGTCCAGAATCTTACCTTTCTGTGCTTCCGACGGTGCGGGGATTACCGCGATGGCTTCATGGTAATCAGTGTCCAGTGGTTGGTCTTTTGTTTCGATGACTTTCACACCGTTTTGTGCCAGGACAGCCATAAATTTATTGTAAATCAGTTCTACTCCTTCTTTTACGGCATTGACATCTGTTGCCGTTTCCATTGTTTTGATGGCACGTTCGAAGTCGTCCACCACCGGAAGAATACTGCTAAGGCTCTTTTCGCCACCGTTCAGAATCAGTTCGGCCTTCTCCTTCATGGTGCGTTTCCGGTAGTTGTCAAATTCGGCAGACAAGCGCAGGTATTTATCCTTCTGCTCTTCAATCTCCTCTTGGGCCTTTTCCAGTTCTTTTTCCAGCTCTTCTTCATGAGTCAGGGGAGTGGCGTCCTCCGCTTGTTCGTTTTGCGGTTGTTCTTCCGCATGGTTTTGAGTTTCCTCAACGTTCAGTTCTTCTTCCTTCACTTTTTTTCTTTCGGATCCATCTTGGTATTTACTATTTTACTAGTTACTATTTACTATTTAACACACACGTTATCTTACTTGGTAAAATAACGCCAATAAACATACCGGGCTGACCGGATGTCATTGATTTTGTCTGCAAAAACTTTGCCAAGTTGGCTGTTTTGCCAAAAAACGCAGCAAAGGTAACACTTTTATGTCAGATTGGCACATATCAGATAGCTCATAATTCATTTTAAATGTCTAACTTTGCACGCTAAAATAGTTAATACTAAAATAGTAACTAACGAAATAGTAAAATAGTAGCTAGCAAAATAGTAAAATAGTAACTAGTAAAATAGTAAATAAAGAAGATGATTACAGTTTCGAACGTTTCGGTACAGTTTGGTAAAAGAGTGTTGTTTAATGACGTAAACTTGAAGTTTACGAGTGGTAATTGTTATGGAATTATTGGTGCTAACGGTGCGGGAAAATCTACCTTCCTTCGTACGATTTACGGAGATTTGGACCCGACAACGGGTACCATTGCGCTCGGACCGGGCGAACGCCTTTCGGTGTTGAGCCAGGACCACTTTAAGTGGGACTCTTATACCGTTATGGATACTGTGATGATGGGGCATACTGTGTTGTGGGACATCATGAAGCAACGCGAAGAATTGTATGCGAAAGAAGATTTCACAGATGAAGACGGACTGAAAGTATCCGAGTTGGAAGAGAAATTTGCCGAGTTGGACGGATGGAATGCGGAAAGCGACGCAGCCATGCTGTTGAGCGGACTGGGCGTGAAAGAAGATAAGCATTATGTATTGATGGGTGAGTTGAGCGGTAAGGAAAAAGTGCGTGTCATGCTGGCGCAGGCATTGTACGGAAATCCGGACAACCTCTTGCTCGATGAGCCTACCAATGACTTGGATATGGAGACAGTGACCTGGTTGGAAGAGTATCTCTCCAACTTCGAGCATACCGTATTGGTAGTGAGCCACGACCGTCACTTCCTCGATTCTGTATGTACGCACACCGTAGACATCGACTACGGAAAAATCAATATGTTTGCCGGTAACTATAGTTTCTGGTACGAATCCAGCCAGTTGGCTCTCCGTCAGCAGCAGAACCAGAAGGCGAAGGCTGAAGAGAAGAAGAAAGAGTTGGAAGAATTTATCCGCCGTTTCAGCGCCAACGTAGCGAAGAGCAAGCAGACCACGAGCCGTAAGAAGATGTTGGAGAAACTGAACGTAGAAGAAATCAAACCTTCTTCACGTAAGTATCCGGGCATCATCTTCACTCCCGAACGCGAGCCGGGCAACCAGATTCTGGAAGTTTCCGGATTGAGCAAGAAGACGGAAGAAGGCGTAGTGCTTTTCAACGACGTCAACTTCAACGTAGAGAAAGGTGACAAAGTGGTATTCCTGTCGCGCAACCCGCGTGCGATGACTGCGTTCTTCGAAATCATCAACGGAAACATGAAGCCGGATGCCGGTACCTTCAACTGGGGGGTAACCATCACCACTGCTTACCTGCCGCTGGATAATACCGATTTCTTCAATACCGACCTCAACCTGGTGGACTGGTTGAGCCAGTTTGGCGAAGGAAACGAAGTGTATATGAAAGGTTTCCTCGGCCGTATGCTTTTCTCCGGCGAAGAGGTGTTGAAGAAAGTAAGCGTACTCTCCGGAGGTGAGAAGATGCGTTGTATGATTGCCCGTATGCAGCTCCGCAATGCGAACTGTCTGATTCTGGACACTCCGACCAACCACTTGGATTTGGAATCTATCCAGGCATTCAACAACAACCTGAAGACGTACAGGGGAAACATCCTTTTCTCTTCTCATGACCACGAGTTTATCCAGACGGTTGCCAACCGTATCATCGAACTGACACCGAACGGTATCATCGACAAGATGATGGAGTATGACGAATATATCACGTCCGATCACATCAAGGAATTGAGAGCGAAGATGTACGGGGATAAGTAATTCCCCGTCTTGGATGTCGTAGCCATCGTATAAAACTTAGGCGCGAATTACACGGATAACACGTTTCTGATTTTAAAGAAATCGTGCAATTCGTGTAATCCGCGCTTGATTTTTATAGATAGGATTCCATTCACCTGTTCTGATGAGATTATTTATTTAGCCCAATATCAGATGTGGAGGTGAGTGCATACCTAAATCGGTGTTTGTGATGTGACAAGTACTTTATTATACCTCTTCCATCAGCGCCAGCTCCCAACTGCGCCATACGATCGTTGCCAGTTTCAATCCCCCTTTCTCACGAGCTTCTGCCACACATTCATCCTTGCTATAGCGAATCAACTGTTCCCGTGCATCATCGGCAAGTGCGCGTATCTCTTTCTCCGATGCTCCTGCTTTCGCATACTTCACCTCCAATAGATACGTGTACGGTGGAGATACGGGTGCCGCCGGACTGGGCTTAAAGAAGAAATCGGCAAAACCCTTATTCATCTCATATTCCGGATATAGTTGATAATAGCGGAACATACTTAGATAGGCGAGGAGAAATCCTTTGATATGAGCTTCCCCTTCTATGTACTCCCTTATCCGGCTCTGCTCCCGAATGGCCTCTGCTAGAAATTCGAACAACGGTTTCCAGTCTCCTTTGAAAGACATATTCTCAAACAGAGTGCGCAAGCGGTTCACGTCGAGCTTGAAGATGTCATGACGGGCATATCCCTGAATCAGGAAATTGAATAGCTGTTCGCGAACCACCAGATTGGGAATGTGCAGAATGGGGCGTCCCATCATATCCACCCCTTTGATAGAAAGCAGTCCGAAATAGAACAGCAGAGATTTGAAGTTGCCCACGTCCGTCATTTCCAGTGCGGAGAAATGGGTGACTATTTCAGTCACTATCTCGCCTTGCTCCGCAATCTCCTTGATGACGGAGAAGTTTTCGCCCAGTCCATGGTCGAGACGGACAAGGTAGGCAAGCTTGTTAAAGTCCGTACGGATATTGGGATCTACAATCTCTTTAGGTTTCACTCCGTGCAATATCAATGACTTCATGCAGTAGAGCACCATGTCCGAGTTGAACATACAATCTGCTAATTTATTTTCACTGAAGCAATAATTGTCATAGTTAGGCTTCATCATTGTCACCGCATCGTCTACCGACATCGGGAGAGCGCCTTGTTCCTTATAATACGTCAGCATCTCGCGCAATTCCTTCTCGCTGAAACCTACAAGGTCGTTAAACCAGGGGTCGGTGGTGATATTCGTTCCGATGTTGAATCCGCTTGTCACGTCGTCCATCGTCACCGGGCTTACTCCTGTGATGAACAAACGGTTGACGGCAGAACCCATTCCCGTCGTGGCGGCTTTGATTACATTGAAAAACCTGCGGATATACCCTTCGCCATGTGTCGCTTTTCGATATAAGTCCGTGCCGTAAGTAGAAAGAATGGTATTCGTGAAATTATCGTATTCATCAATCAGGAGATAGATTTTGAGGTCTCCCTTACGGGTGGCATAGGTATTGATTGAGGACAAAAAGGCTCCGGGATCTGCTTGTGTTTTTTCATCCAGCACTTTCCAAATGTCTTTTCCCAACAGATGCTCATATCTATAAACAAAATCGGAGAGCTTCCCGCAACAATGCAACCGGAAAGATTTCTCCACCTCATTGATATTCGAGCTCACCTCCGAGAAATTGAATCTCATGATAAGAAACTGGTTATGTATCGGCGTAGGATGCTGCCCGATATACAGATGGCCGAACAATTCGTCGAACTGGTCGGCATACCGAACGTCATAATAAGCCTCCAGCATTGCCAGCGTCAGACTTTTTCCGAAGCGCCGGGGACGGATCAGGAACAGATAAGACGGTTGCATTTCTATCTTTTCGATAAACATCGTCTTATCCACATAATAATAGTTTTCTTTTTGGATGCGACCGAAATCCGTCAATCCGTATGGTATTTGCTTTATCATATTGTGATTCCTATCTTTATTCATCATTCATATCGAGCAAATATACGGAAAACGGATGAATGTGACACGTTTAATGCCACTAATTTATCCGTTTATCTGTTATTTCGTGCAAAAACGACTATTCGGAGGAAAAAGCTATTTTGTGGAAAAACGACTATCCGTGGGAAAACTGCCATTTCGTGGGAAAACTACAACTCCAACCCCGTCTGCACCGGGAGTTGCGGGCGTATTGAATTTTCTTTGCGCTCTTCGGCCGAATACTCCACCACCCAATATTCCGTGATGTTGTTGGAGGTCTTCCGTGAGTGGAAATGGTTGTTTTCCAATACCGTGACCAGCATTTGTTTCATCTGTGCGTTGGCTTGTGTGCGCCCGTTCATGCTCAATATCGACAGCAGCTGGGAGGCAGGATACCATTTTGCTTGTATATCGTTTGGTCTGGCTGCCCGGAAATAGAAGAAAAGATTCTCCTCTACCGGATCTTTTTGGCGGAACGCCTCATTGCGGTTGTTGAGAAACGTAATCTCCTGGTTCTCATACCAATATTGAAACCCCTGCCGGTAGAGTGCGTATGCTTGTGCATATATCCCCTGATGGTTGACAGGCGTGTGATAATCTATTTCCAGCAACGTATTGAACAGGATGCGCCTGTTCTCGCCGATGTCCGGCAGACAGTGCGGATTGTTGGTGCTGGCGATGAATGATGCGCGGCGGATGAACGTATAATTTTGGATGTCGTAAACCTTCCGTTCGTTCATTACATCTTGCGTGATGAGACTTTTCAACTCCTGCATGCGTGCGGGAGAGAGCGTATCAAACTCATCCAGATTGATGAGCAGGCAGGACGACATTTGCAGGAGATGGTCTTTGTTGTCGGGACTAATCATGCCGTTGCGATAATAATCCTTCAGCTCCGGTGGGAGGAGATGGCGGACAAAAGTACTCTTGCCTTTTCCCTGTGCGCCGTGGAGCAGCATCAACTGGTGGTTTTGCGCTTCGTCGTCGATGGCACATGCCACCATTCCCACCAGCCAGCGGCGGAAGCTGTCTTCAAAAAAAGCCTGGTCTGCCGCTTTCACTGTTTTTGTCAGTTGGCCGATGTGGTCTGTTTTCCCGTCCCATGTCTGGAGTGAGGTGAAATAATGAATAAACGGGTTGAACGGCTTTGCATAGTCCGAGTCTACCAGTGCTTTCAAATTAGCTTGCGAACTGTATATCTTCTTCATCTGTGCGTTGATATAGAATGTGTTGACATCCTTTGTGCGCAATGTACTGAAAGGCGGCTGCTCTGTTTTAGGGAGATCAGGTATTATTTTCCGGAACTCGATTTGCTCTTTCACCACGTTTCTCCTGATTTCGTAGTGTTCGTCCATAAATTTGATGACCTGGCATATTCTTGGTTGTTGGCTTTCTTCTTCTGCCTGATCGGTCTTTGAGGTGTATTGGTAAGCATTGTGCAAGGGCAGTTCGAGGTCGAAGTCGGGTAGGTCGCCGAAATGACTGTGTGCCAGACTGACGGCTTCCTCTTCCGTGATATGGCGGTGGTAACACTGATTGCCGAGACAATAGAAGAAATTGTCCCGGTTGCCTATCTCGAGACGTTCTTTGCGTTTGGTGTACTCCAGCGCCTTGCGGAAGTCGAGTTGCACTTGCAGGTCGATGGGCGACGCATTCTCTTGCACGGGGAGGAGCGGGGATCGTTTTCCCGGATTCTTGCGTTTCTTGTTTTTACATTCTTCTTCAGTGGGCAGTGTCACTTTTACGGTCAGCGGTTTTACGTTTTCCAGTCGTTCGGTAGAGAGGAAAGCGTCCGGATCGTGCGACACGAAGAATCCGCGTCCCGGGTCGCTTCCGCTGGTGTCTACTTTGGTATTGAGCAGCTTTTCATATTGGCTGCTTGCCAAGGCGTATATGCGGTGGTGGTAGCGTTCGAGGGTGAGGAAGTCTACGGTTCCCAATGCGTTTAGTTCGGTGCGTAAGGCTTCTGCCTCATTGCCGGTGAGGTAGACGAAGATCTTCAGCCCGTGCATCCGGGGGCTGACGAAGCTGCCTAGCGTGTCGGGGCAATCGTTCACTAGTTGGCGGAATTCCGGGATCTTTTCTGCCGGCATATCGTCACAGTCGAGCGTGATGATGTCCTGATACGTGTCCAGACTGTAAGCCAGCCTTTCCTTGGCGTAAGTAGCCGTGATGGTGCAGTAGGGCAGTTGCTTCTTCATGTGGTCTGCTTTCACCGTTTCTCCTGCATCCATTGCTTCCCGGAGTCTCCGGATTCTGTCGCGATAGATATCTCCCCGGATAAATTCGAACATTTGCCGGATACTGATACTTCCTGATACAAGTGATAATCCCCTGTATGTCGTTATTGAGATATTTTCCATTTTAATTATTGATATGAATGTAAGTCGTGTCAATATTGACACACTGCAAAGGACGGCTTTTCATGTAGAATAAAAAAACTGCTTTTGGTACTCAAAAAGCAGTTTTTTAACAGTCGGCTCTTTCGTGTTAATCCTCAAGAAGCGTTCTTTTCATTCTTTGTATCTCATAATCAATCTCTTCCACGCTTAATGATTCGTCCGAATCATCCGATTTCTTGAAATCAACAGCCATAAACAACAACTCTGCAAAGTATTTGGGGCTTTTAATGTTAAAAACAGAGTCATGGTCATAACAGAGATGGACAAAGGGGAGGAGAAACGTCTTGCGGTCGCCTGGACTTACCTCTATTCTGTTGGTATACAAATTGTTGACAGTGCCAAGCATTTGCGTGATAAACTGGGATACTTGGGGAAATTCTCCCTTTTCGAGTGTTACAGCCTGTTTGTTCTGGTAAACGAAGCCTTCGGAAAAAATGTCTTTTTTCTCATGATTTTAAGTGTTATTTGATTAGTGTTAAAAAATGTTGGTCTAAAAAGACGCAAAGGTACGTTTTATTTTATTTCTATCGTTTACTTATACTTTTTATTCTCTTTATATATTTTATTTGATGGAAAAAGCGTGTAATTGAGGTGGAACCCCTCCACCTCAATTACACGCTTTTTCTATATAAAAAGAATATTCTCTCGCGCCTGCGCACGTGTACATTATTAAATAAGAAAACTAACAGCATTCAATAAGAAAACACACAGCCTGTTTGTCCTCAAGATACCATGTATTATACGGAGTCCTATCATAATGTCGACAGGGCACAGTTGCAGGGCTGGCATTATAAAACAGATATTGGACAGAATACCCCCATAACCGCTTTTGTTTTCATTATAGCTAATCTTGATTTCATTATAGCTAATTCTGATTTCATTATAGCTAATCTTGATTTCATTATAGCTAATTCTGATTTCATTATAGCTAATCTCGATTTCATTATAGCTAATTTTATTTTCGTTATAGCTAATCAGCACTTGCCCTAAAGAGATTCATGGCTCATCGAGATACCTCACGATGAGCCGCACCTGCCTTGCACTATAAGCGTGGTCGTTTTTTCCTTCGCCGCCGCTATACATTGCGTCATATAATTCCTTGTTATTTCTGATCCACTCCCTCATTTTTCGCATGGCATACACCAACGGTACATACGGATTATATAAATGTGCCAGCTCCGATTTCAAATACGGACGTATGACAAACGGCTCCTCTGCTATCTCTTCTTTTTCTGCTTTCATATCTTCGGAAAATTAATTTTATCGTATTCCAAATATACGGAAAATCTCCCGCTTGTCCAAGTATATAAGTCAAATAAAATCACTCTGAATAAAAGTAAATACATTCTGAATGAAAGTAAGACAAACTAGGTCAAAGTAAGACAAAGTACGTCATTCCATCCCTTTATAATACACTACCTTTGAGGTATCGAAAGAAAAAGAAACAGAGCTCGTTCCTCTCTTCCGATATTGATTGCGGCAACCGAAATCTGTAATATTTATTTTTCAATTATTAATTCTCAATTTTTAATTTATCATGGCAATACCATTTAAAAGAATGGGTCGTAAGGACCCGAGAAAGGTTGATGGGGTGGTGAAGTATCATCCGCAACTTGTGACGCAGGGACAGAGTGTAGACCTGGATAAACTTGCTTACACGATGAAAGAGAAAAGTTCCCTGTCGTTGGGTGACATTCAGAGTGTGCTGACTAATCTCGTAGAAGCGATGCGTACGGCGCTGTTCGACGGTAAATCCGTCAATATCCATGATTTTGGTGTATTCAGCCTTTCCGCTACCACGCGGGGAGTGGACACGAAAGATGAGTGTACGATGAAGAACATCAAGACGGTGAACATCAATTTCCGTCCTTCGAGCAGTGTCCGTCCTAATCTGACGTCTACCCGTGCCGGTGAGAAAATCGAGTTTCTGGATCTCGACGCGCCCAAGAAAAAGAAAACCGATGGTGAAGATCCCGGTGATGAAGGTGGCGGAGACTCCGGTGGAGGTAGTGGTGAAGCTCCGGATCCGGCAGCTTAATTCGTAGAGTGCAGATAATGTTTTACAACTGATAAGAAAAATAAGTGGCACTATGATGAGAAAGATTAATTTGATCGTGATCCACTGTTCCGCCACCCCGTGCCGACCGTTCTCTCACCCCGGATGACTTGGAGATGCAACACCGTCGGCGTGGATTTAACGGAACAGGTTATCACTACTACATCCGCAAGGATGGAACAGTGCACCTCACCCGACCGATTGAACGTATCGGTGCGCACGTGAAAGGATTCAACTCGAACAGTGTCGGTATCTGCTACGAAGGCGGTTTGGATGTCCACGGTTGTCCGGCAGACACGCGGACACCGGAACAACGGGCGGCACTCCGCTTACTGGTACATCAATTACTTGAGACTTTCCCCGGTAGCCGGGTGTGCGGTCATCGCGATTTAAGTCCCGACCGCAACGGAAACGGGGAGATTGAACCGGAAGAGTGGATCAAGGCGTGTCCGTGTTTTGAGGTGAAAGCGGAGTTTTGAACTCCTGATGAGTAAAGAATTAGTTATCAATAGGATAACGAGAATATGAGGTAGGAAGGTTTTCAGGAAGTAACAGGGTATTGAAAGTAACTAATCATTAAACGTAATTGGTTATTGAAATCAGTCAATTATTAATAGAGTATGGAAAGGAGGTGTGTAAGGTTATGGCAGTTAAAAAATCCCTTTGGGATGTGATTCTGAAAGTAGTCATCGCAGTGGCGTCAGCAGTAGCGGGCGTATTGGGCGGTAATGCGATGAATCTGTAAAGATACAGAGGGTTAGTTCATTTGAAGAGAGGGTGTATAAGTTTTCTATTTCACCCTCTCTATTTTTTTATTACTCATAAGATAAATCATATAAAAAATGAGAAAGAAGAATTTTATAGAACAAATGTTGTGTTTGCTCCTGCTGTTAGGCACAGGCACACATATATATGCGCAAAACAGTTCCGGATTTATTCCGACCGATTTTCAAGGGTACTATTTTTCACCGCAGAATCTCGGTTTTTCTACACCGCAAACAGCAGAATTCGTACAATATGGCAACACTAGTGTGAACTACTACAACGGGTTGCTTGATCTGGATATCCCATTGTTCGATTACAAAGATACGGCTTTTGAGTTGAACATGTCTATCAAGTATATTTCCGATGGTTTCAAACCGGGGCGGCGTCCTTCGGTAGTAGGTAATAACTGGATACTGAACGTGGGTGGCACTATTACAAGAAATGTAGTGGGAAATCCTGATGATGTTCGCCAGGAGCAGAAAAGCGGTCTGTTGGCTGCTATTCGCGACGGAAAGTTTAAGCAGTACAGTAAAGCGGATCTATTCAAACTGAATATTCCCCATGCTACTAAAAACCGTCCTTATCCGGAAACTGAATATGATATGGCTCCAGATATCTTCGATTTTAATTTCGGGCGGCATAAAGGACGCTTTATTATCGACAATAATGGAAATGCAAAATGTATATCAGGAGGCGGATATAGGATAGATTTAAGCGAAATGTCTGTTCAGGATAATAATGTCAAAAATGCTCCTAAATATTCTGTTATCAATATCACAACCCCGGACGGCTATCTTTACAGTTTTGGAGGGGGTGTCTCATGTTTGGAATACAGCATACCCAATAATCCCAGTAAGTTAAGAAGCAAGCCAGTACAGATTGCTTCCTGGTATCTGAACTCTATCAAGGATAAAACAAGAAATCAGGTAGTCTCTTTTTCATATCAAAGCCGTCTGCAAAAAAATAAGTATCATTTATTTATGAATTCTTATGTCACCGGAATACAATGGATATACTATAAACCTGATAAGAATGGATATACTAAACCTACTGAATCAAGAAGTATAAACGATAAAGATACAGATCATTTTTTAATGGAAGATAAAGTGTATGTTCCTATCCTGAAGACAATTAGTGTTGATGATATAAAAATAGATTTTACTATTGAAACTTTCTCTGTTAATTTTTCGGAGATTCTGACGGAAACGATTTAATCTATCTTTCAGGGATTACAATGAAACAAGACTTGAACATTCTAAAGTCTTGCAAATTTGATTATCAAACATCAGGACGATATTCTTTTGAAGAAAGCAACATTGTGCGACCAGAGTGAGAGTCCTGCCGTCTACTCTTTTGATTATGATATGAGTAACACCTTGCCGGATCCGTTGACTACGAACGTCGATCATTGGGGCTTCTGGAATGGTGGCTATGAAAACATAGACAATGCTAATACATTTTTCTATGATGGGAATTTTGAACAAAGAAAAGCTGTCAATACGGGTGTTGCTGGCTGTACAATGCTGAAGACAATCACCTATCCCACAAAAGGGGAGGAGAAGATTGATTATGAATACAACCGTTACCGGCATTACCTGACTAAAAAAACTGATTTCTTTGCCTGGGATACTAATATGGCAACTTATGATACTCCTTTGGGCGGAGTACGTGTTAAACATCTGACATTGCATGATCCCGTTACGGGAAAAGACAGGCAACGTTCGTTTAACTATCTTGACCCTGCAACAGGAATGGAAAGCGGAAGAACCCATGAACTACCACGCTATCGTATGCCCGAAGAAAGCATGAATTACGCTTATTACAATTATGATTATACAGAAAATAGAAATCTACGTATCTACTCAATCAGCAGTAACTGTATGGGGCGATTCAATAATATATCCGAATATCCGATAGGTTATAGTTATGTCACAGAGACTTTTGATGACGGAAGCTTTTGCCGTTACCATTTTTCTTCATTGGCAGATGTGCCTGATAATGCGGAATGTGGAGGTAGTTACATTGAAACACCACCCTATTTACACAGCAGAAGCTTTGGCTATTATCAGATATTGGATAAGGCTCTCAACTATGCTCCCAACGATCTGGCTGCCTTCAGAGGGAAACTGCTGTTTAAGACGACTTACAACAATCGCTATCATAAAGTGGCAGAGGAAGAGTATCATTATAACATCGAAAATAAAACTGCCGATTATGAAGTTTCGATAGATACCAATACCGGAGTTTTTCTGGCGAGTAAATATTTACTGTCCCCTGTTTGTTGATTCAGGAAAACTGACGGATGAAAACGGAGTGTCGATTCTTCATAATTATGAATATAATTCAAATGGATTTGTCACACAAAAAGAGACTGTCAACAGTAATGGGGATCATGTGTATTTGAAGTATGTGCATCCGGGAGAATGGTCTATTCTTCCATCTACTATCTATTTTGACAATTTAATTAGTTCAAATAGAATAGAAGAACCGATAGGTATCATAAAGTACTTGAAGAAACCGGAGGATGAAAAACGGAAAATAGTAGATTTTGTATATTTTCATTATGCTCCGTTAGATGGTGTAGGTGTTCAGAAAAGGACTGTATGGGGTAGTAAGCTCATAAAATCATTGCCTGAAGATACGGATTTGGAAGACAAATTATTCCGAGGCTTGGGATGTGGTATCGAAGCTTATGACAACTATGATAGATACGGAAATATTGTAACTCTTAGAGATACTTATGGTAATATTACGATTTATCTATGGTCCTATCACGGTAAATATCCGATAGCTGAAATAAAAGGAAGTACTTATGAAGAAGTAAAATCTGCTTTAAGGAGGCAACCGGAGTATCTTTCAGAAGAGAAGGGTTCTCATATAAAAGAAATGGAACAATTGCGTGACCTTCTTCCTCATGCCCAGATTACGATCTATGATTATAAACAATCAGTAGGTTTGAAATATATTTCGGAACCAGATGGACAAGCGTCTTTCTTTCAGTATGACGTTCAAGGACGCTTGAAGCAAAGATTCAGGAAAGGTGAAAAAGGAGAAATGCAGCTGATGGAATATAATAGATATCATTATAATAAATAAAAAGACAGATATGAAAAAGTATTTAACATTACTCTTGTTCTTATTTGCTGCACTGACAGTGGCAAGTAGTCAGAATATCCCGCAGTATGTTGATAAAAAAATACATATTGAAGATGTTTGTAATCATTTTGCCATTCATCATCCTCACGATGTACCACTCAACAAACTCATTGATGGAAGAATTCGTAATTATGTCATCTATACGTTCACGATACATGATCGTTCTACTTTATTTATGGCTAATCTGATGGGAACTGAACCTCAATATGGTACTAGTCTGGAGCTTTATTATAAACCTCCAACCTCTGACCGGTTTTCGTGTAGGAATAGGGCTAAAAACAATATTGGCGTTAAAGAAACTATTAAAAACCAAGAAAAATTCGGTCTTGAATTTGACGAAGATTTGACCCAAATACCTATTTATTGTCCTGTGTTATATGGTGTTTTGGAACCTGGCGAATATGAACTTTATAGCAAAGGTACGTCTGATATGAAAAACCCTACCAAAGAACTTAGAACTAATGTCTATTTATCTCCGGTGGGAGTTGATGAACGCACTTCCATAGATATAGGTCACTTCAACAATAAATTCTCTAAAGAAGTAAAACCTGGAACTTTTAGTAGTGGAGATATATGGTATAAATTTAATTTGGATAGTATAAATATGATAAGTGTAGTTCCTTTGGATACTATGGGGAAACGTCCTGTCCTGAAAATGAGAACTTATTTTCAACAATTGATTACTAGTAATGAATATCCGTTAAATGAAGATTCTCTACCACAGATTAAAGATTTCAGATGTGGAGTGGGCGAATTTAATATCCAGGTTTGTTATCCGGATTCTGTATACAGGACTCCCAGATTGCGTGTAACGGGTTTTGTTGATAATGCAGGAACCGACTGGGAATACCCTTTGGAAGTAGGTAGTTATTCGGATAGTTTGTATTATAAAACTTTTTATTGTCCACGTATGTTCGTTCCTGCAGAATCTTCTTCAACACCTTATGTATATCACCGTTTTACGATAAAAGAGACAATGGATATATCTATCACAACAGAAGATTTCTTGAACAATATCACTTTATATGATTCAGCTCATCACATAGTTAGGCGGGTAGCAAAAGATGATTACTTGACAAGTCTGGATGTTTTTGGGTTATCTCCGGGGACTTATTTTTTTGTAACAGAAGGGGGAAGTGGTACTATATACATAAATGTGAAAGGGAAAAAGTCTGCAATAAAATGGTCTGATACGAAAAATTATATATCAACGATTAAAGCAACCACCAATACTCTTTTTTCTTCGGATCTGCAAAGTCCATTGCATGCCACTCATGAAATAAATTACCTTGATCCGTTCGGTAGAACAGAACAAACGATACAATACGGTGTAACTCCCGCGTTAAACAGTTTGGTGAGTAGGAAGGAGTATGACAGGATGTATCGTGATAGTTGTTCATGGCTTCCGGCGGCTTGTCCCAGTTCGAAGAATTATGTTTCATCATCCGATTTCAGAAAGCATATCCTTGAATTGTATAATGATGAGTATGCTTGTGAAAAATCTTTTTATGACGGTTCGCCCCTGAACCGATTGACGGAGAAATACAATCCCGGAAAAGACTGGCATACTACAGGGCATAGTGAAAGGGTTTCTTATCAGACAAATTCGGGAGTATCGCAGGTTCGGCTATTTGAGGTGAGCGGAGAAAAGGATAATCCCGTTCTGTCGCAAAAAGGATTTTATGCAACCGGAGAATTGATTGTGGAAGAAAAAAAGGATGAAGCGGGGCTTCCTACACTTACTTATACTAATAAATTGGAACAAAGCATTTTATTACGTACCATCAGTGGTGTGGATACTCTGGATACTTATCAAGTATATGATGATTTCGGGAATCTGGCTTTTGTTCTTCCACCGATGGCAGTCAGCAGTTTACAGACGCTTGGACAGAAAGATGCGTTGGATCTTTATGCTTATCAATATCGCTATGATGAGTGCAACCATTATAGAGGTAAGAAACTTCCCGGTGCAGAATGGGTAGATATGTGTTTCGATCAGGACGGAAAGTTATTAAGAATTCGAGATGAGGCGATGCGTAACAGAAATGAATGGAAATGTATCTTTTACGATAAATTGAGAAGAGAAGTGGTGACGGGTATTTATAAAGGCTTGATATCATACAACTTCTCTGAATCGGTTGATTTTGCTCCGGATAAACCAAAAAATCATTATGGTTATCTCTTTGGCAGTTATTTAAAGATGGATAGCCTGGATATCCAAAAGGTGGCATATTATGATACCTATCAATATAAAAAGGCTAATTCCTGCTTCACTGCAGCAATGGATTATATAGATAGCAATGACTATGGGCATCGATTTGGAGACGACTCTGAACAACTGAATTGCAAGAATTTGCAGACGGGAGTGATGACACGGGTTATTGGTACAGATCAAATGCTTTGCACTAGTACCTATTATGATTATTTTCAACGTCCGGTGCAAGTACGCAGCACGGATATAAATGGCAAGGTGCATGTTCAGAACATGGCGTATGATTTCTGCGACCACATTACAGCATCCAATGACAAAGTAGAAAATATCTCACTTGTCCAAACTAAAACTTATGACCATGCCGGACGTCTGTTGACAGAAGCTCGTTTGGTGAATGACATACTATCTGATACTCTTAGGTATAATTATGATGAGTTGGGACACATCGCCAATATCAAAAGAGTGAACGGGAACCATTCACTAACCTCAATCAACCGTTATAACTTACGTGGCTGGCTGACTTCTATCAAGAGTCCGTTATTTTCCCAGAAACTATATTATACGGATGGCATCGGCATACCTTATTATAACGGAAATATCAGTAGTATGACTTGGAAAACCAGTGCAAATCCGGACATTCGGGGTTATCGTTTTGAATACGATCTTTTATCCCGGCTAAAAAATGCCACTTACGGTGAGGGTGAAGATCTCTCTCTGAATGTCAACCGCTTCAATGAGCAAATAACGGGTTACGACAAAAATGGTAATATCCTGGGATTGAAACGATATGGACAAACTTCTGCCAATGGTTACGGATTAGTAGATAATCTGGCCATCACCTTGAATGGCAATCAACTGAAAAGGGTTGATGATTCAGTTTCCGGCTCCGCCTTTGGTGATAATTTTGATTTTAAAGACGGAGTAAAACAGAATACAGAGTACTTTTATGACGCCAATGGTAATTTATCGAAAGATTTGAATAAAAAGATTGCTGGCATTCAATATAATTACCTAAATTTACCGGACCGTATAGAGTTCGAAGATGGCAGCTCTATTTCTTACCTTTATGATGCAGCAGGCACCAAACTACGTGTTGTTCATAGTATCGCAGGAAATACAACTACTACCGATTATTGCGGTAATGTGATCTATGAAAATGGGACTCCTAAGACTTTATTGACAGATGCCGGATTCGTATCTTTGAATGATAATAAGTATCATTATTACTTACAGGATCATCAGGGTAACAATCGGGTAGTGGTATCGCAGGATGGAGCAGTGGAAGAAGTGAATCATTATTATCCGTTTGGCGGTATCTTTGCTTCAACTTCCTCTGTTCAGCCTTACAAGTACAATGGGAAAGAACTGGATAGAAAAGGCGGACTGGATTGGTATGATTATGGAGCGAGAATGTATGATGCGGCATTGGGAAGATGGCATGTGATGGATCCATCAAGTGAAAAGTATTATGGAGTAAGTCCATATAATTATTGTGCGAATAATCCTGTAAAGTATATTGATCCAGATGGTAAAGATTGGTATAAAGTTCAAAATGAAGAAGGAATTTGGAAATATTCCTATAGCGCAGATATTCACTCGCAGAAAGATTTAAATAAAGTAGTGAGAAATGGAATGTATTTAGGAGTTACACATACGGAAAATAATATTTATTATAGTTTATTCGGAAGTAAAAAAGTGGCAGACTCTTTTGAGGGTGCTGTGTATCAGAAGATTGATAATGCAATTTTGACATCTGCTATTGCAGAGAAAAAAGTGAATAATTCTTTTGGAGGAGAAGATACTGGAAATCCAACTACAGACTTCTCTATTGAAGGAATAAACTCAAAAGAATCTAGATATTTAGGTCTTGATACACATAGAAATGAATATAATATAGAGTATGAAGGAAGTAGTAGTGGATTGTATAATGTCTTAGGTGGTAAAGGAGCAATGAAAGGGTATATGGAAAATTGGGTTGGAGACAGAGATATGCCGAAAGATATTGGAGGTTGGCAGAATGGGCAAAAAGCTTACCATATTAGATTTATGAATAAAAAAGGGGTTGATATACTTCATCTAAAATATTCTAAGTCTGCAGCCAATACATTAGTTGATAAATATAACCGATTGTTTTTTAATAGAGAAAAATGAAAAGATTTTTAGTTTATGCAATTACAGGACTTTTTCTAGTTATATATAGCTGCAAAAGTCTGCCTTCAGAAGGTGGTAATTCTATTGACTATGACTTTAAGTTTGACTTATATAGTCATGTAAAATGGTATTATCGCGCCAACTTGAAATATCCATCTGTCGAGGAATTGAAGAATTTTTGTTGGAAAATAATAGATGATGCTAATGATAACACATTTTCATCATTTAGTGATTTTGAAAAGTCTATTAATAAAAAAAGAACAGGACGTGAAGATTTGTTGCAATATTTATCCATGCATAAGGATAATCTTTCATTTGAAATAAAGAATAAATCAATGGATGTTTTTTGGAAAGGTAAAAAAGGATGAAGTTTAAATTTGATTTATGTGAAATGATAAAAAAGAAAAGTTACTCTTTTTACTTATTTTTATAATTCTTCGGGTTATTGCAGTAAAGATTTTGATTTACGAAGAAGAATTTTATATCATAAGAAAAGAAATACGTGATAAATATGTAACAGATACTATGCAGCGGAGTAAATTCCAACCATGCCTCTTAAGATATGATAGAGACAGAGGATATCAGCTATATTCTCCATCAAAAAGCAGAATAAAACAAAGTATCTATCTGAATAAACTAGGTTGTGCTTTAGATACTTTTCTTCTAAATAGAGACATTCAAATGATCCAATTTGTAACAAATTTGCCAGAAGATTATTTTTCTAAAGAATAGTTGATATAGAATATTTATCTTGTTTTACCCTGACATAAATTGGCTAATCATCAATTTATATCAGGGTAACTTCTTTTATTGATGATAACTTCACTAACTTATCTTCGTTTAGAGAGTAAAAAAAGAAAAAATAGAGTGTGTAGTGTTATTATGATGCAACGGTAATTTATCGAAAGATTTGAATAAAAAGATTGCTGATATTCAATATAATTACCTAAATTTACCGGACCGTATAGAGTTCGAAGATGGCAGCTCTATTTCTTACCTTTATGATGCAGCAGGCACTAAACTACGTGTTGTACATAGTATCGCAGGAAATACAACTACTACCGATTATTGCGGTAATGTGGTCTATGAAAATGGGACTCCCAAGACTTTATTGACAGATTCCGGATTTGTATCTTTGAGTGGTAGCAAATATCATTATTATTTGCAGGATCATGAAGGTAACAATCGTGTGGTTGCATCGCAGGATGGAGTAGTAGAAGAAGTGAATCATTATTATCCGTTTGGCGGTATCTTTGCTTCAACTTCCTCTGTTCAGCCCTACAAGTACAACGGAAAAGAACTGGATAGAAAAGGCGGACTGGATTGGTATGATCATGGGGCGAGAATGTATGATGCGGCGTTGGGTAGATGGCATGTGGTGGATCCGATGGCAGATAAGGATTATAGTTGGAGCGTGTATGTTTATTGTCAGAACAATACAATTAAATATATTGACCCAGATGGAAAGCAAGTAATACCTGTTCCCATGCCTTATGCATCTCTTCCATTCTATTCTCCGATAACGTATCTTCAAAGTTATAATTTGCCTTCGGAACAACAAATAATGAGACATGCATCAGGAAAGTTTGCAGAAGTTGGACAAATAATAACAGATACTCCTAGGATGTCTTATGCTTTTGATACTCTTTTATACTATCAAGCGAAGAATGCTATTAGTCCGGAATATGAGCATCAGCGGAATAGAGAAAGGAAAAGTAAAGAAGAACTGGACCGGAATCAGGCGAATGTGGCGGAAAGTATTGATACTAACGTATCGGGGATGATGCCTAATGGTGATCCGGCTCCGAAAAGAAATCTTAAAGATGGAGGAAAGAAAACAATGGTAGGCATGATTCTTGGGGCTATAGGAACATTGTCGAAGGAAACATTAGACGTTACCAACCCTGCCCCGTCACAAGATTCCTATGAAGTCCATACGAAAAAAGTAGAAAAAAAAGAAATATATGGTCCAACTGTATGGGAGGAGTATTTTGATTGGAAAATAAACTTTTAATTTATAAAAATATGAGATATCTTTTAATAGCAATATATGAAAAAACAGCTTTATTAGGTAGTATTACCCTGATTGCATATCGTATCTTTTTGCCTTATATATATAAGGTTCCTTATCTAACATCTAGTGTACAGATAATATTCTTAATTTTTTGGGCGATTACATTAATAGGCGGAATGATGAGTTATTTATTTCCCTATATACGGACTCCTAAACGACCATTGAAAGCAGAAGGAATCATTCGGACATTTTATTTGAAATCAGATAAAATAATAATGCAAGTCTATTGTTATGTTTTTGGAGCGTATGCAATTTTTTATTTAGATCGGGTATCTGTTTTATTTGATTATCTAATGTTACTTTTACTGGGAATGTTTCTCGGATATAAGATAGCAGTGAGAGCGAATAAATACTCATTGGATGAAACTAGCAAAAAGAAGCAAGTCAGTAAGAAAGAATCTCATACTCGCTAAGATAATTTTATCCCCTGATATGAATAACCAAGCGGTTTAATTCATATCAGGGGATTTTTATTTCTTATAAACCAACTTACTCGGAACTTCCTCCCCGAATAAATTATCTCCCAGCGTCGTAATCTTATTTCCGGTAGCCAACACATAGCGGAGATTATCGCATCCCATAAAAGCACCGAACTCGATAGCCGTCACACTGGCCGGCAGCTCCAACGTACCGCAAAGGCGACCGCAGTTGCTAAATACACGCTGTCCGATAGATTTCAGATTATGAGGTAATTTCATATTCAGTAGATACTTCTTCTGTGCGAAAGTGAAGTCGGGGATAGCCGTTGCGTTCGTTCTGGAAATATCGACAGAGACGAGATTCGGCATATAATCGCGGATCAGTTTGAAGTCGGCGTTATCCAGCTTGCCCTCAACGGTCAGGAAGTTGATGTCTCTGGGTTGCAGTCCCGCTTTCAGGATCTCTTCTTCCAGTTTGCCCATGGCGCCCACTTGCAGGGTAGTCTCTACCGGTTCCCCCTCGATAAACGCAAAGTTCTGCCATCTGTCCTTGTAGCGGTAAGAGTCGCTGCTGCCCAGGGGGACGAAGATAGCGGTAACGCTGTCTGCTAACGCTTCCGGCAACAGGTTGGGAGCTGTCTTCTTGCGGATCTGGCAGATTTTCAGGTTCTCGCAACCTTTGAAGGCGGCATCTTCGATATTCTTTGTTTTCTCCGAAAGAATCACTTTCTCCAGCGTGGCTTTGCCTTTGGTCACTCCGTCCACCACATTCGAGAATGCGTATGCAGGAATGAAGTTCGGCATATAAATATAGAATTTCCCGTTGGGATAAGTGCCCGCTTTTCCGCTGTACATCTTGATTTCAGCGTTCGAAATATCCAATACTTTCAGATTATCAAATTCGTCACGGAGATGGCGGAAGTCCTCCGCGTTCAGTTTTCCGGTCAGTGTGAGATGGGTGACACTGTTGGCTTCCTCTTCAGTCATCATGGAAATCAGCGTGCCGGGCTTACTCACATAATACGTTTTACTCACTTGGGCGGCTGCTCCTAACGCATTAGCGGCCAATAAGAAACTTATCAATAGTAGTTTTATTTTCATAATTTTGTAGATTTGTTCTGACAAATATAGGAAAAATAGAGAATACATGATGTTTTTTTATGTTTTATATCTAATTTTGTAGCCGGATTAACAAATTGTAAAAATGGAGGCAGACAACATTGCTGGGGGCAAAGAACCCAAAAGACTTCCTGTGTGGGCTTGTATCCCGCTGTTTATTGTGATACTTTTCATCCTTCTTGGATTGTATGGTACGCTGGCCCGCGGATGTTTGTCGTTGGTGTTGGGTGTGGAAGCCCGCCATCCGGGAGTGATGGGATACATTATCCTCGAAGCCAGTATGCTGCTCGCCGTTCTAACCGCCGCCATTCCTATGCTCCGCTTCGAACGCCGTCCGTTTTCTGATTTGGGGCTCTCCTTAAAAGGACACGTCAAGGGACTGTGGTATGGCTTCCTGATGGCAATCCTGCTCTATCTGTTCGGCTTCGGAATCTCGTTCGTTTTGGGAGAGATAGAAGTCACCGGTTTCCAGTTCAAGCCGTTGGATCTGCTGGGCTCGTGGGTGTTTTTCCTGCTGGTCGCCTTGTTCGAAGAAATACTGATGCGCGGCTATATCCTCGGACGCCTATTGCATACCACCATGAATAAATTCCTGGCGCTTTTCATCTCGGCAGCGTTATTCGCCTTTATGCACATCTTCAATCCCGAAATAGCTTTCCTGCCTATGCTCAACCTGTTGCTGGCAGGTATGCTGCTGGGAGCTTCCTATCTATATACGCGGAACCTGTGTTTCCCTATCTCGCTTCATCTTTTCTGGAATTGGATTCAAGGCCCCATCCTCGGTTATCAGGTAAGCGGAAACAACTTCACCACCAGTATGCTGACTTTGCGTATGCCCGAAGAAAACGTACTGAATGGCGGAGCCTTCGGTTTTGAAGGCTCGCTCATTTGCACAGTACTTATGATTGTATTTACGATTCTGATCGTGTGGTGGGGAGAGAAAAGAGAAGCAATCAGTCTTGCGGTACCCCGATCATGCTAAGTTGAATCCGTTTCCGGTCATAATCTACATTCATCACCCTCACCATGACGTGCTGATGGATGGACACCACTTCTGTCGGGTCGGAAATGAACCGTTCCGCTAATTGAGAAAGGTGTACAAGACCGTTCTCCTTAATTCCTATATCGACAAACGCCCCGAAATTGGTGATATTGCCTACAATGCCCGGAAGAATCATCCCTTCGCGTAAATCGGCTATGGTGCGTACGTTCTTGTCGAACTCAAAGACTTTGATAGCCTTGCGCGGGTCACGTCCCGGCTTGTCGAGCTCCTGCAGAATGTCCTGTAAGGTAGGCAGGCCGACGGTAGGAGTGATATAGTCGGAAATATTGATCTTCCGGCGAAGTTCCTTGTCGGCTATCAACTCGTCGATGGTGCATTTCAGGTCTTTGGCCATTTGCTCTACGATGTGGTAACTTTCCGGATGCACGGCGGTATGATCCAACGGATTTTTAGCTCCGGGGATGCGAAGAAATCCTGCGCATTGCTCGAAGGCTTTGGCGCCCATGCGCGGCACTTTCATCAGTTCTTTCCGCGAACCGAAAGCTCCGTTCTCTGCCCGGTAATTGACAATGTTCTGTGCCAGTTGGGGGCCCAGACCGGATATATAGGTAAGCAGATGACTGCTTGCCGTATTCAGATTTACCCCGACCAGGTTCACGCAATTCTCTACCGTCTGATCGAGTGCTTTCTTCAGCTTCGTCTGGTCTACATCGTGCTGGTATTGCCCCACGCCGATGGACTTGGGATCTATCTTCACCAGCTCTGCCAACGGGTCCATCAGGCGGCGTCCGATGGAGACTGCCCCACGCACCGTTACGTCGTAATCCGGAAACTCGTCACGAGCAATTTTGGAAGCCGAATAAATGGAAGCCCCCTGCTCGCTGACTACAAACACGGGTATCTGACGGTCGAAACTCTGACTGTTGATGAAATCTTCCGTCTCCCGGCTTGCCGTTCCGTTGCCGATGGAGATGGCTTCTATCTGGTAGGCCTCAATCATCTTGCGAAGTTTCGAAGCAGCCTCGCCGGTCTTGTTGATCGGAGGATGCGGATAGATATTCTCATTATGCAACAGATTGCCTTGTGCGTCGAGACAAACCACCTTACATCCGGTACGGAATCCGGGGTCGATGGCGAGCACCCGTTTTTGTCCCAATGGCGGAGCGAGAAGAAGTTGGCGGAGGTTTTCGGTGAATACGCGAATTGCTTCATCGTCGGCTTTCTCTTTGGATTGGGCGGCAAATTCTGTCTCAATGGAAGGCTTGAGCAACCGTTTGTAAGCATCCGTCGTGGCTTCGCCCACTTGCCAGCTACATTCGTTGTTGCCACGTACGAATTGGCGTTCCAAACGTTCGATGCAGGCCTCGTCGTCGGGATTGATAGACACTTTCAGCAACCCTTCCGACTCTGCCCGGCGGATGGCGAGCAGACGGTGGGACGTGCAACGTTTCAGTGGCTCGGAGAAATCGAAATAATCGCGGTATTTCGCTGCTTCTTCCTCTTTCCTTTGACTAGTTTGGCCGTAATCTCTGCCTGGCGCCCGAACTGGTTACGTACCGCGTTGCGGGCACGCTCGTCTTCGTTCACCTGCTCCGCGATAATGTCACGCGCACCTTTCAGTGCGTCGTCCACATCTTTCACTTCACCTTTCACAAAGGAAGCGGCTTTGGCGCTAAGGTTGTTTTCCCGTTGCAACAGTAGGATGGTGGCAAGCGGCTCCAGTCCTTTCTGGCGGGCCACTTCGGCACGTGTCTTCCGTTTGGGCTTATAGGGGAGGTATATATCTTCCAGTTCCGTCGGGTTCCAGGTGTCGTTGATGCGCTTCTCCAGTTCGGCAGTCAGTTTGCCCTGTTCGGTGATGGTGCCGAGAATCGTTTCTTTCCGTTTGGCTATGTCGCACAACTTATCGTGTTGCTCTTTGATTTGCTCTATCTGCACCTCATCCAGCCCGCCAGTGGCTTCTTTGCGGTATCGGCTGATGAAAGGAATCGTAGCACCTTCGCCCAAAAGATGGAGCGTGCTGCTTATTTGTCTTTCCGGTATGCCCAGAAATCCGGAAATCATCTTGTGAAATAATTCCATAATTTGTATTTTTTGACAGTAAATGAGCGACAAAAATACATATAAATCTGTTAAACCCGACAAGTTTTACTATATTTGCAACTCAATTAATGAATTAACACATCAAAACTGCATTATTATGCTGGGACGTCTTGGATATTTTTTTATCTGTTTTCTTTGGCTCCTGCAGTCATCGAAGGTCTTGGCTGTCTCTAACGATAAGAAACCTATTCTGATTATCTGTTCTTATAATCCGGCAGCGCACCAAACATCGGTCACTATTTCCGATTATATGGATGAATATAGTAAGTTGGGAGGACAGCGCGACATCATCATCGAGAATATGAACTGTAAAAGCTTCTCGGAAGCTCCGCTATGGAGCAAAATGATGACACAGATTCTTGCTAAATATCAAGGGGAAAAGCATCCGGCGCAGATTATCTTGTTAGGTCAGGAAGCATGGGCCGCTTATTTGTCGCAGCGGGATGAAATGCAGGTGAAAGTGCCCGTGATGTGCAGTCTGGCGAGTAGCAACGTGGTGATATTGCCGCTGAGTCGGAGA
>ENA-OQJB01000236-OQJB01000236.1-human-gut-metagenome-genome-assembly--contig:-NODE-236-length-32462-cov-3.851090_pt1 | contig 32462 bp, 34 predicted proteins | sample MGYA00242599_ERZ504765 | MGnify/ENA primary metagenome ERZ504765 (study PRJEB26092, sample SAMD00036354) | human gut metagenome | host: Homo sapiens | study: EMG produced TPA metagenomics assembly of...
CTGGAAGCACACCACATGGAAAAGGGCCGGCGGCTACTGCAGGACTACGATGCAGTCATGGATAAAGTTGCGGAAGCCGAGGAACTGAGCGCAGACCACCGCCCTTCCACACTGGAAAAGCTGGCAGCACTGGCAAGTGATACGTCTGCGCCAAAATCCTCTGCACGTTCTGCGCCAGAACTGTGAGGTGGACGATGCAGCAAAAATGGAACCAGAATTTTGACGGCGAACCCATGGCGGACATCCCGCAGAAATTTCTGAACGCAGGGTGCGATGTTTATATGGTGATGCAGCTGCGGCATGACGAAAAAATCCTCGATGAAAGATTTGCTTCCATGCGGGAACTGCATCGTCGGGGCAAAACGCCCGACCCGGAGCATTACGAGGTCACCTACTATGCTAATCTGCCCGCCATGTGGCAGGATGTGCCGAACAACGAGGTTTTGGAAGAACTGTTTCAGGTGTTCAACCTCTCCCGTCCGCAGGATTTTGAGGGACACAGCCTGTCGGTCAGCGATGTGATTGCACTCAAACGCAATGGCGAGGTGTCTGTGCATTATGTGGACAGCATCGGCTTCAAAGATTTACAGGGGTTTCTGGATAAAAAGCCGGAACGTGCTTCGGTGCTGATGAATCTCAAGGAAAAGTGCGATGCCCCGGAGTGCAATCCCAGCGGATGTAAAAAAGAAAGGAGCGGCCATGAACTTTAACCATGAAGAACTCCTGCTGATGATGCTCTACAACACCGGCACCCGGCTAGGGCTGGTGCACGAACTGCTGCTCATGCAGTGCTACCTGATGCCCGATGAAACTGCCCTGCGGGAACTATCGGAGGGCGTTATCGAAAAGCTGAAACTGCTGACGGATGCGGAGTTTGCTGAGTTGGAATTTCCCCCGGACTGACTTTTGCCGCCTGCGGGCGGCGTACATAAAGTATTTTGTTCTTCCAAAAGATATGCTATAATCAAATCAGACAAAATTCCTCTCTTCAAGCGATTTCTCCGCAATTTTCCTGTGGCTCTGCTCGTATCAAAAATAAGGGACTGAATTTTAATTGTCAGAACGGAGGAGCCATTATGGCAATCTTTGAAAAGACCATCCGAAACAAGAATTTTGACAAGTTGCTTCGGAAGCTGGAACAAGAAATCCCGGACAGCAGTTGGTCGGCAGATTTAGAGGCAGGCAGTGATTTCAAAGAGGGCGATGCCCGGTGCAGTGTCCGTGTGTTTGAACGGTACAGCATGATGGGCGGCAACCGCCTGAGTCTGACACTGACCATGTTCCAGAATGGAAATAGCCCGATTCGGCTGTCTGCAATTACAGCGGGCGGCAGTCAAGCGGTGTTCTTCAAGGTGAACACCCTCGGAGAAGAATCTTTTCTGAACGATGTAAAAGACCTGCTGTAAGAAATTTTGGAGGAATAAGATGTTTTACGCTGGAATTGATATGCTGTTCAGCATTCTGTTTCCCATCCTGTTCCTTGTGGTTTTGGGCATGATCCTATACACCATCATCGGAAATATCAGCACATGGAATAAAAACAACCATTCGCCGCGGCTGACCGTTCCGGCAACGGTTGTGGCAAAGCGAACGGAAGTTTCTCGCCACCATACAGACAATACGATGGCGCATACGTTCACGACCTATTATGTGACCTTTCAGGTAGAGAGCGGCGACCGCATGGAGCTTACCGTAAGTGGTTCGGACTACGGAATGCTTGTGGAGGGCGACATTGGAAAGCTGAGTTTTCAGGGCACCCGCTATCTTGGGTTTGAGCGGAACTAAGCGTTCTCCTACATTATGTAGTATCGTATCACATTCACCCATTCTCCTCGGAATGCCTGATGCTGAAATTTTTAGCTTCGACAATGGCACGATTCATCCTTGTCAGTATGAAGATACGGACAGCTACGTTATCACCAAAACATTTGTAAATATTCGGCAGCATTTTTTGAACCAGCTTCTGAACGAAGAAACGTAATGCCGGGAAAGGACATTCCATATGAGTGATTCTACGTTGAAAGAGCTTTGGCAGCAGGTCGCTGAAAAGAAAAGCTGCGAAGCAAAACAGAAAGAACTGACCGCCCAGAGAGATACGCTTGCTGATTGCCTGAAAAAGCTGGAAAAATCCAAGCTGGCAGAGCAGGCTGATGTGGACCGTCTGGAGGGACACAGCCTTGCCGCATTTTTCTATCAAGTGATTGGAAAAATGGATGAAAAGCTGGACAAAGAACGGCAGGAAGCCTATGCAGCCCGCGTCAAGTACGATGCGGCTCTCCATGATCTTTCTTCCGTTGATGCCGACTTGAAGCAGATTCAAAATAGACTGGCACGGCTGTCCGATTGCGAAAGTCAGTATCAAGCTGCTCTTTCCGAAAAAATCAAAAGCATCAAAGTCTCTGCCGACCCTGCCGCACAGCAGATTGCGGAAAGCGAAAGCCGCATTGCCGCACTGAAAGTTCAAAAGCGGGAGCTGCTGGAAGCCATCAACGCAGGAAAGACTGCCTTGCATACGGTCAACGAAGTTCTCGAAACCCTCCACAATGCCGAGGGCTGGAGTACATGGGACGTAATGGGCGGCGGTTTGATGGCCGATCTTGCCAAGTATGAGGAACTGGACGATGCGCAGAAACAAATCGAACAGCTTCAAGTGGAACTGCGGCGGTTCAAAACTGAGCTTGCCGATGTTGAGATCACCGCAGACCTTCAGGTTACGGTGGACAGCTTTCTGAAATTTGCAGATTTCTTCTTTGACGGCCTCTTTGCAGACTGGGCAGTTCTGGATCACATCAATCAGGCACAGAGCCGTGTAGAGAACACCAAGGGCCAGATCAAGCGTGTCCTCGCACTTCTGAAAAAGATGCGCGAAGATGTTGATGTCCAAATCGCTGACGAAAAAGAGAAGCAGGAGCAGCTTGCAGTGGAAACCGAGCTGTAGGGCTGGAGTGTCTGTGTATGAAACGAAAAATCACAAAGATTTTGGATGTTGCTATTCATTCCATAAATCTTATTCTTATCAATTATGCGCTATCGAATATGATGGCTCTTTTTCGGAGCAGCCTCCTCTACATTTTGTTTTTCACCTCTGAAATGTGGGTCTTTGTCCAATACCGAAAAAGTATTGAAACGTTGAGCAACAGCAAAACTCTTGCAAATCTTCTGTTGGTGATCTGTGCGGCTATCGAGATTGGGCTTTTATATTTCTTCGGGAATCGTTTCTGGAAAACCGATTCCATTCAAATTGTAAAAGCGATTTTTATAAGGGAGTAATTTCTATGGGTTACGGTTGGGCAACGATTTTTACTGTGGGAGCATGGCTTGTCGGAGGCTTCCTTGATGGCCTTTTGGGTTCTGGCACCCTCGGTCTGAACACTTTGTTCGCAATTATTGCAATGGGCTGCTGCATCATGAAATTCATAAAGGATAACGGCACCTGATAATCAAACTATTACATACCCTCTGCGGGCAACCATAAAACGGTTGCCCGCTTTTTCATACCCTAAAATCTAAAAAAGGAGGCAAAAATGCCAAGCAAAACCGAAGAATACCTTGCTCTTGCCCAACGCACAGCCAACGGCCTGACCCGGTATTGGGAAAGCTGGACAGCGTACCTGACCACTGCATCCCGGCTGTACAAGTACCGCTTTGAAGATCAGCTGATGATCTACGCCCAGCGGCCCGATGCTACAGCCTGCGCCGACTATGACATCTGGAACAACCGGATGAACCGCTATGTGCGCAGAGGTTCCAAAGGCATCGCTCTGCTGGATGAATCCAGTGGATATCCGCGTCTGCATTACGTTTTTGATGTGTCGGATACTGGTGTGCGCCGCAATTCTCGCGACCCTGACCTGTGGCAGTATAACGATGATCTGAAACAGCCTGTTTCGGATGCACTGACTGCCGCCTACGGCATCAGCCATGAAAGGTTCAGTCAACAGCTTGCCGATATTGCCGGGAAGCTGGTCGCAGATTATTGGGACAACAACAGCGAGGACATTCGCGCCATCGTTGACGGTTCGTTCCTGATGGACTATGATAGTACCGGGTTGGAAATGCAGTTCAAGTCCGCCGCCGCGATCAGCGTCACCTACACACTTCTGGAACGGTGCGGATTTGAACCGGATGGCTTTTTTGACAAAGACAGTTTTCAGGCTATCTATGATTTTTCCACCCCGGATACTGTCTATGCCCTCGGCGCAGCAGTCAGCGACATCAGCCGCGAAGTTCTGCGCACCGTGGAACGAGCAGTCAAAACGACCATCCGCCGCCGAAACAATGAAAGGAGCCAGCATGAATATGAGCAACAATCTGAGTTACACGCAGACCGGGGATTATCTTCTCCCGAACCTGACCCTGCATCAGCCGAAGACCCCGCTGGGCAAGTACGGCAGGATGCGCCTGAGCTTTCTGAGGCAACAGCGCCCGGTGCTGTACAACACGATGCTCCTGAACGGGAGCCTGTACCCGACCCTGACCGAACTGGAGCAGACCGCAGCAGCGATGAAGAAGCAACTGATGGCCGATTTGCTGGCGAAGAACCCGGCCCCGGACAAGGAGAAGAATCAGATGGCGTGGGTACAGCACATGAACAGCCTACAGGAGCAGGTCGAGGAAGTGATTCGGACGGAACTGATCTACAGCTAAGTTTTCTGGATGCCGTCATCCCCACCGAAGCCCAGCAAATTGAACATATCGACCGAGCGGAGAGCGAAAAATCGCCCTCCGCTTTTGTTTTGTCGCAGGCTGAAATTGAGAATGAACTGCGCAAGCATGGTTCCGGTTTTCAGGATGGCAAGCAGCGGATCATCGAACTGTACCAGACACAGCCCGACCGCAAACTCCGCGCTAAAGCATTGGCGAAAGAGTACGGCATCGGCGGACATTCGCAGGATTTTCTGGATGGCAGCAGCGGTTTTGTAAATCATGATGGAAAAGGACTTGAATTTGACCGTTACCCGGATCATCAGAAATTCACGTTAAGCTGGACGCAGGTCGAGAAATACATCGACCTGATGATTCAATCTGACCGCTATCTGACCGATCAGGAAAAGAGCATCGTGCCGCCGTGCAGGAGGCGGAACGCCAACTTCCGATGCTGGAGGGTGATGCCGCTGCCGAATACAATGCTCTGAAAGAGCAGTACCCCAATACCCTGATCGGCTTTGAACTGGGTGGATATTTTCTGTTCTATGACAAGGATGCGTTTGCCGTAAAGGAAGTTCTGCGCTCTAATTTGTTGTCACAGGAAAACGCGCTGGGAAAAGTCAAAGTGACTGGCTTTTTGCGTGGAGAGTGGGTAGCAAAATCGCAAAAACTGTGGGCCGAGGGCAACAGCATCTATCTGGCCGGACAGAGTGAAGATGGCACCCACCATCAGACAAAACATCTGCGGAAGGAAGATTATCTGCCGATCGGCAGCATCATCAAGCTGGATGGCCGGGACTTCCGTGTAGACCACGTCAACTTTATGTTCAAATCCGTCAGCTTGCAGGATATGGACTTGACCAACAGCGGACAGCCCATCTTCCGGGTTGAGCGGTTGCCCCATATCCGGGAATTGTATGAACAGCAGCAGGATGAAATTGTTGACGTTCCTCCTGAAAAAGCTATTGATTACAAGGTCGGTGACGAAGTTGTTGTTGACCTCCCCACTCGAACCATTGAGGGCAAGATCGGCTATGTTGGTGAAACCGATGTACGCATCGACACCAGCGCACATGGGCAGTCGTGGGATAACGAGGTACTCAACAAGCGGCAATTCGAGGACGGTCTGCGGCGGGATGAACCTACACCGGATGAAGAACTGAACAAACTGCCGATTTCCACAGAAGTCAATGGTGAATGGCAGACCTTTCCGAATGCTGCTGCCGCCAATGAAGCCCTGAACGCTGAACCTGTGCCAGAAGCCGCCGGAAATTTTCACATCACGGATGATAATTTGGGCATCGGAGGCCCCAAACAGAAATTCGCCCGCAATATTGAAGCAATCCAAACCCTGCGCACTCTGGAGCAGGAGCATCGCGGTGCCACCGCCGAGGAACAGCAGGTGCTTTCGCAGTATGTCGGCTGGGGTGGTCTAGCGGATGCTTTTGACCCGAACAAAGAAAATTGGTCTACCGAGTACACCCAGCTGAAAGGACTGCTCACCGAAGAAGAGTATGCCGCCGCCCGCGCTTCCACGCTGAACGCTCACTATACCTCTCCGATAGTGATTCGCGCCATCTATGATGCCGTAGAGCGGATGGGCTTCCAGTCCGGCAATATTCTGGAGCCGTCCATGGGTGTGGGAAACTTTTTCGGGATGCTGCCGGACTCTATGCAGGACAGCCGCCTGTACGGTGTGGAACTGGACAGCATCACCGGGCGTATTGCGAAAAAACTGTACCCGCAGGCAGACATTACCGTGGCTGGCTTTGAAACCACCGACCGCCGTGATTTCTACGATTTAGCGGTGGGCAACGTACCTTTCGGTCAGTACAAGGTCAACGATAAAGCGTACAACAAGCTGGGATTCTCCATCCACAATTATTTCTTTGCGAAAGCCATCGACCAAGTGCGTCCGGGCGGCGTGGTGGCGTTCGTCACCAGCCGTTACACCATGGACAGCAAGGACAGCACCGCCCGCAAGCACATGGCAGAGCGTGCTGACCTGTTGGGGGCTATCCGTCTGCCCAACAATGCGTTCCGTGCTAACGCTGGTACGGATGTTGTCAGCGACATTATCTTTTTGCAAAAACGTGACCGCCCCATTGACCATGAGCCGGACTGGGTGCAGTTGGGCAAAACAGAAGATGGCTTTGCCATCAACCAGTATTTCGTAGACCACCCGGAGATGATTCTGGGCGTACTCTCCACCGAAAGCACCCAGTATGGACGAGAGGAATTGACCGTTGCTCCCATCGAGGGCGCCAGCCTTGCAGACCAGCTTGCCGAGGCGGTGCAGCACATCGAGGGCAATTACACTGCGGTGGAGATTGCTGCCCCGGACGTCGCAGATGCGGAAGCACAGCGCAAAACGCTGCCCGCAGACCCGACTGTGAAGAATTTTAGCTATACGGTTGTTGATGGCGAGATCTACTACCGAGAGAACTCTATCATGACGCAGATCGAACTGTCCGACAATGCCAAAGGCCGTGTAGCTGGTATGGTGGAGTTGCGGCAGATCGTCAACGAACTGATTCAGCAGCAGTTGAATGACTTCCCGGACGAGGACATTAAGGCATCGCAGGCCAAGTTGAATGCCGCCTATGATGCCTTTACCGCAAAATACGGGCTGATCAACGACAAGAAAAATGCCCGCCTGTTCGATGATGACAGTTCCTACTATCTGCTCTGCTCGCTGGAGAATTTGGACGAGAATAAAAATCTTAAGTCCAAGGCAGATATGTTCACCAAGCGGACGATTCGGCCAGAGCGTGTTGTCACCAGCGTGGATACCCCCAGTGAAGCACTGGCAGTGTCCATCGGGGAACACGGCAAAGTAGACCTGCCTTATATGGCAGAACTGCTGGGCACACCCGGCGAGTACAGGCGCATTACCACCGAACTGTCCGGTGTGATTTTCAAAGATCCCGCCGCCGATGCAGACGACCCGGAAGCCGGCTGGCAACCTGCGGACGAGTATCTTTCCGGCAATGTGCGGAATAAACTGCGCATGGCTCAGCTTGCCGCTGAAAGCCACCCGGAGTTCAAGATCAATGTGGAGGCTTTGACCAAAGCGCAGCCCAGAGAACTGGAAGCATCTGAAATTGATATACGGCTGGGTGCTACTTGGCTGGACCCGGACATTATCCAGAAGTTTATGACCGAGACGTTCCAGATTCCCTACTATCTGCGCCATGCAGTCAAGGTGAGATATTCTCCTTATACCGCAGAGTGGCGCGTGGAGGGCAAAACTGCCACCGGCAGAGGGGATATTATCTCCTCCGAAACCTACGGCACCAGCCGTGCCAATGCCTACAAGATCTTGGAGGAGACCCTGAATCTGAAAGATGTCCGCATCTACGACACCATTGAGGATGCCGAGGGCAAGCCGAAACGTGTGTTGAACAAGCGGGAGACCATGCTGGCTCAGCAGAAACAGCAGGTCATCAAGGACGCTTTTGCCAACTGGGTCTGGCAAGACCCCCAGCGGCGCATTGCGCTGGTGAAGCAGTACAACGAGCTGTTCAACTCTACCCGTCCCCGTGAGTATGACGGAAGTCACATCAAATTCGTGGGCATGAACCCGGAGATCACCCTCCGGGAGCACCAGCGCAACGCCATTGCTCATGTGCTTTATGGCGGTAATACGTTGCTTGCACACGAAGTTGGTGCGGGCAAGACCTACGAAATGGCGGCATCCGCTATGGAAGCGAAACGGCTGGGGCTGTGCCAGAAATCCTTGTTCGTAGTGCCCAACCATCTGACGGAACAATGGGCATCGGATTTTCTGAACCTCTACCCCAACGCCAAACTTTTGGTGGCACGGCGCAAGGATTTTGAGACCGCAAACCGCAAAAAATTCTGCGCCCGCATCGCCACCGGCGACTACGATGCTGTCATCATTGGGCACAGCCAGTTTGAGCGCATTCCTCTGTCCTTTGAGCGGCAGGAGCGTATTATTCAGGAGCAAATTTATGAAACGCTTGCCGCCATCAATGAGCTGAAAGTCCACGCAGGCGAGAATTTCTCCATCAAGCAGATGGAAAAGACCCGGAAAACGCTGGAAACCAAGCTGGAAAAACTGCGCTCCGATGAGCGTAAGGACGATGTAATCACCTTTGAGCAACTGGGCGTTGACAGGCTCTTTGTGGACGAGAGCCATTTTTACAAGAACCTCTTTTTGACCACAAAAATGCGGAATGTCGCAGGATTATCCACCAGCGAAGCGCAGAAATCCAGCGATATGTTCGGCAAGTGCCGCTATCTGGACGAGATCACCGGCGGGCGTGGCGTGGTGTTCGCCACGGGTACGCCCGTGAGCAACTCTATGACGGAACTGTACACGGTTATGCGCTATTTGCAGTATGGCACGCTGCAGAAAAAGAATCTCACCCATTTCGACTGCTGGGCATCCACCTTTGGTGAGACGACCACGGCCATTGAGCTTGCCCCGGAGGGCTATACTTTTATAGGACGATGAATTTAACTGTCCTAAATAAAAAATACATACGGAAGGAGGTAAAAAGAATGTCAAGGACTTCAAGAATTACGGCACTTTACGAGCGTTTGTCGAGAGATGATGACCTTATGGGCGAGTCAAATTCAATAACTAACCAAAAGAAATACTTGGAAGATTACGCCCGAAAAAACGGTTTTGAAAATATCCGTCATTTTACTGATGATGGTTTTTCGGGTGTAAATTTCAATCGCCCCGGCTTTCAAGCGTTGATTAAGGAAATTGAAGCAGGCAATGTCGGAACATTGATTGTTAAGGATATGAGCCGATTGGGGCGAAACTATCTGCAAGTCGGATTTTATACGGAAATTCTGTTTCCGCAAAAGGATGTTCGTTTTCTTGCAATCAACAACAGCATTGACAGCAACAATGCTTCGGATAATGACTTTGCTCCGTTTTTGAATATTATGAACGAATTTTATGCCAAAGACACGAGCAATAAAATCAAGGCTGTATTTGATGCACGAATGAAAGATGGAAAGCGTTGTAGCGGTTCAATCCCTTATGGGTATAACCGACTGCCGAACGATAAGCAGACGCTTGTTGTTGACCCTGTGGCTTCTGAGGTGGTAAAGCGTATCTTTCTGCTTGCCAACGAGGGCAAAAGTCCACGAGCCATAGCGGAAATACTGACCGAAGAAAAGGTTTTAATTCCTGCCGCATATGCAAAGGAATATCACCCAGAACAGTACAACGGGATTAAGTTTGCAGACCCTTATATTTGGGGCATATCTGCCATTAGAACGATTTTAAGCAGGCAGGAATATCTTGGGCATACTGTTTTGAGAAAGTCGGTCAGCACCAATTTCAAACTGCATAAGAGAAAGACTACCGATGAAGATGAGCAGTATGTGTTTTATAATACCCACGAGCCTATCATATCGCAGGAACTTTGGGACAGCGTTCAGAAGCGAAAGAAACGAGCGAACAGAGCTGCGACAAGAGGAACGCACAGCAACCGATTGAGCGGTTATCTATATTGTGCCGACTGTGGCAGGAGAATGACTTTGCAAACGCATTACAGCAAGAAAGACGGTTCTGTTCAGTATTCTTACCGTTGCGGCGGGTATGCAAGCAGGGTTAATTCCTGTACTTCCCATACGATTAGTGCTGATAATGTTGAAGCCTTGATATTATCAGCAGTTAAACGTTTTTCAAAATTCGTTCTGAATGACGAAAAAGCCTTTGCTTTGGAACTGCAATCCCTTTGGAAAGACAAGCAAGAGGAAAAGCCGAAGCACAATCAATCGGAACTGCAACGCTATCAGAAACGCTATGACGAACTTTCCACGCTTGTTCGTGGCTTGTATGAAAATCTTATGTCGGGGTTACTTCCCGAAAGACAGTATAAGCAACTGATGAAACAGTATGATGATGAGCAGGCAGAGTTAGAAACGAAAATGGAAACGATGAAAGAGGAACTTTCCGCAGAAAAAGGCAGCACTATGGATATTCAGCATTTTGTTTCGCTGATACGAAAGTATAAAAATCCTACGGAAGTTTCCGATTTGATGTTTACCGAACTCATTGACAAGATTGTGGTGTATGAATCCGAGGGTGTAGGTAAAGCAAGAACGCAAAAGGTTGACATTTATTTCAATTATGTCGGACAGGTCGATATTGCCTACACCGAGAAAGAACTTGCCGAGATAAAAGAGCAGGAAGAACAGGAAGAAAAGAAGCGATTGGAGAAACAGCGTCAGCGTGAAAAAGCCTATCGAGAGAAGCGAAAGGCGAAAAAACTTGCTGAAAACGGTGGCGAAATCGTCAAAACAAAGGTATGTCCCCATTGTCAGACAGAGTTTACCCCTACAAGCAACCGACAGGTTTTCTGCTCAAAGAAGTGTTGCTATCAAGCAAGGCAGGATAAAACGAAAGCCGACAGAGAAGCGGAAAAAGGCGATCACTATTATCGTCAGCGTGTATGTGCTGTGTGTGGCAGTGCCTACTGGCCTACACACAGTCAGCAGAAATTCTGCTCCGAGGAATGTAAAAAGATAAATCACAATAAGAAAACCTTGGAGTTTTACCACAAGAAGCAAAAGGAGAAAACTTTATGCAAAGATTTATTACAGACGAAAGAACAGGTATCAGATACGAACTCATCGGAGATTACTACTATCCCTGCTTGACAGTAGAGGAAAGTCCCACGCTTTCAAAATATGGGCGGTTACGAGAACGATATTTGAGAGAACATAAGCGGCTTATGTATTACACTCTGCTGACAAGCGGAAAGTTATATGAACACCTTGCTGAAATCGATACTTCGGCTCGTGATATGGCGGAATATCTGATAAAGGAAATGGCAAGAAAGCAAGGTGTAACAGAAGAACTGAAAGCAAGGGATATGCTCCGCTGGGTTGGAAAGATGAATAACATTCGAGCCTGTGCAGACGAGATTGTATTGAATGACATTGTGTATTCCTAACGGAGTACCAACCGAAAGAAAACTGCTGTCAGTCGATGGCAGTTTTTCTTTTTCGGCAAGTATTCAAGAAGTCATTAAGTCGTGAGTATAGTCGAAGTGGTAGAAAAATTCGTAAAGATGTGGTATAATGCTTTTGCTTATGAGCGACAAATCGGAAGTTGTGGAGGTGCTTTATGAACGAGAGAGAAAAAATTATCCGATTATGGTTTGATATGTGGATTAAGAAAGCAGATTTAGGAATTGACAATATTTTCACAGATGATGTTGTATATACTGAGAGTTGGAGTCCTAAATATGAAAACCGCAAAACGGTAAAGCACTGGTTTGACGAATGGAATACACGTGGAAGTGTTCTTGTCTGGGAGATTAAGCAATTTTTTCATCAAGGCAATCAAACAATCGTGGAGTGGTATTTTAAAAACAAAATGAATAATGGAAATGTTGAAGAATTTGACGGAATATCTTTAATTGTATGGACACAGGATAACAAAATAAAATCATTAAAAGAGTTTGGTTGCAATATTCATAATTACAATCCATATCGAGATAGTGATATTCCCGTATTTCGAGAAGAAAAAGCAAATTGGTTTTGAGAGGACTATAAATTCCAGTTTATCAGTATCAAAAATAGAATATGAACAACAAAAAACATCGTAGCAATACGGTGTTTTTTGTTACCCAAAACCCACAATTCAATACATAACCACAGGTTAGTGCAAATATCTTATGTGATTTTTTGAAAGGCTTAGAAAGGGATATTTACCCCGTTTTTCGCCCCGAAAAATGACACAAACAAAGCTTAATGTATCTTTCCTGTGGTTTTTATTTTCAGACAGAAAGGTGGATTGATATGCCAAGAATGAGCAAAAACGGAAAAAGAATGGGCATTGTTTCTGAATGACAGAAACCGCATTACCTACAACGAGCTTTACAGAAAATGCAGGAATGACTGTAAGCAGAGTTTCCGCTGTATTGTGGTGCTTTGCCCGAAATATTTATCGAAAAGGAGAACAAAGAAAAATGATTGAAAATGAAATGACTGTCAGCGTGCCTCTTGAAGTTGTCAAGGCGAGTGAAATCGAGCCGAAAGAAGTGAAATGGCTATGGTATCCATATATTCCGGTTGGCAAGGTTACGCTGTTGCAGGGCGATCCCGGCGATGGAAAAAGCAAGCTAATGCTTTCCATTGCCGCCCTGCTCTCAAAGGGCGAACCTCTGCCCTTTACCGAAACGGAAGAAAACGAGCCTATGACTATCATCTATCAGACAACGGAAGATGACGCCGATGATACGGTAGTCCCTCGCTTCAATTCGGCTGGTGGGAACGGAGAAAACCTCATCTTCATCAAGGAAGATGAAAAATCTTTGTCCTTTGGGGATAACCGTATTCGTGAAGCGATTGAGATGTACCACGCAAAACTTTTAATTCTTGACCCGATGAGTTCCTATATCGGAGAAAGTTGTTCGATGAACAATGCCAACGAAACAAGAGCCGAGTTTAATCATCTGATAGCGGTTGCGAAAGATACAGGCTGTGCGATTGTGATTATCGCTCATATGAACAAGATGAGGGATACCAATCCTCTGTACCGTACCAACGGTTCGATTGACATTGCGGGTGCTGCAAGAAGTATTCTTGCAATCACACGCACACCGAACAAGGAAGTACCTACGGAAAGATATTTGGTGCAGGTAAAATCCAACCTTGCCCCAACAGGCTCTGCCATTCTGTTTGAGGTGTCGGAGAAAGGTGTGGACTTCATTTCCGAAATGGAAATGACAGCGGCAGAAGCGTTCCAGTCCCTTGTACCGAAAATCGGCAGACCAAATGATAAGGAAGTCAAGGCGAAAGCATTTCTGATGGAAATGCTGAAAGACGGAGAAATGCTTTCTTCGGATTGTGAAGAAAAACTTGAAGCCGCAGGGTTCAGAAAATCGACCATCAAAAAGGCAAAGAAGAACGCAGGAGTTATCTCCCGAAAGAAAGGTTTTCTGTGGTACTGGTCTTTACCGATGGGCGATATACCGAGAGAATAAATGCAGGCTGTCTGCTGATAGGACAGTCTGTTTTTATGATTGAGGTATCAAAGGAGGTCAAGGGGGAACACCCTTGCCCACGACATCTTTGCAGACGAAGTCTGAAAGTGTCATAGTGGGTTACACACATTCAAAGAATGTTGTGTAACGGCTTCGCCCTGCCGAGAAAGGAGAACGAAAATGGCGAAAGAAAACAAGGCGGATATGAGTTGTGCAAGGGTAAAAAAGTATTCCGCTTCTGATGTGAGCAAGGCGGAAAGGCATAACGAACGCAAAAATGAAACCTACGAAAATATGAATGTCATTGAGGAACGCATACCTTTTAATGTGCATTTCAAAAAGCCTTTTGCTCAGACTTATATGGAACAGTTAAAGCAAATGGAAAACGACGGTCTGGTGTCGCTTCGTGGATTGAGGAAAGACGCTACACTCTTTAACGAGATTGTGATTGATGTGAATACGATGTACTTCGAGCGTAACGGCGGTTATGAGTATGCAAAGCAGTTTTATGAAGAAGCCTATCATTTCATCGAGGAAAATTCGGTGCTGACAATGTTATATCGGCTGTAATGCACGCTGATGAAATCAATGTAGCGGCAACCGAGGAACTTGGAAAAGAGGTTTATCACTATCATCTTCACGCTATGGTTCTGCCTGTGGTGGAAAAGAAATCCTATGGAGTAAGCGTTGCAAAGATGAAAAACTGCGAGGAACGGTTAAGGAAGTTGTTCATCAAATTAGCCATTCAAAGAAATGGAAATCGGATATTCCACTGACCGATGAAAAAGGCAATCCGCTTCTCAGAAAAACGGAAAGCCGATGTTCCGAGCTTCATACAGTATTCTGCAAGATGAGTTGTTCAATCATATGACAGAAAGAGGTTTCAAAGGCTTTCAGCGTGGCGGATACGGAAGTACCGCAGAGCATTTGACTTCCCTGCAATATCAAATCAAGCAGGACAAAGAACGCTTGGAGCAGTTACAGAAGCATATTCAGCGTGAACAAATAAAATATGAACCTGCCCATAATGTTTCCAAAACCTATAACGAGATTGACAGTATGGGGCAGAAAACAATCACGGGTAAAATGGCAATCTCCAAAGAGGATTATTCCCAACTGACCGCCCTTGCCAAAGAGGGCATTACAAGTCGTGCGGAAATCAATGAATTAAAACAGAGTGCCAATTATTACCGACAGAAATATTTTGACTGTGCAAACGCACTTGAAAGAATGAAAACTAAATACAACGAGCTGAAAGAAAAGTGCAGACCTTTTCTTCAAGCATTGGAGCATTTTCCTGAAGTTGCTAAACTTTTACCGAAAAAGTGAAGCAACTTTTCTTTTAAGGAAGCACAGGAACGAGCCGAAAAAGAAGCAAGGGAAAAAGAAAGGCAGGAGCGTATCAAGGCTCGCAGGAGTAAGCGTGGTATGGAAAGATAACCTTTTCCATTATACTCACGACTTAATGACTTCTTGATATATTGAAAATCTGCGGTTACTAGGTGTTCTAATGTGAATGCCCAGCAATCAAATTTTATGAAAGAGAGGAACGGACTATATGAAAGAACAGAAATATTCTTATTCACAGCGAATTGGAAAGACAACATTCATCGTAAATGTAAAGCAGTCCGAAAGTGCCAAAAAGCCTTTGAATACGGTGTTTCAGGACATCTGCAAGCACGAGGTTTTGGGCGGCTTCTTTACGGACAAATCGTTTAATTTAGAAAATCCACAAAAAGTATCTTGACAAACTCGACCCCGAGGGTACCGGCTACCGTGCCCGCACCCGGTTCGCCAAGTTTTTCAACCTCCCGGAGTTGATGTCCATGTTCAAGGAGGTTGCGGACATTAAAACTAGCGACCAGCTTCATCTGCCGGTGCCGGTCGCAAAGTTTGAAACCGTGGTGGCAAAGCCGTCCGAAATTCAAAAGGAAATGGTGCAGGAACTGAGCAAACGTGCCGCAGATATCCACTCCGGCACCGTGGATGCGTCCGTGGACAATATGCTCTGTGTCACCAACGACGGCAGAAAGATCGGCTTGGATGTGCGCTTGATGAACCCCATGCTGCCGGACGACCCCAACAGCAAATTGAACGTCTGTGTGCAGAACGTGTTGAAGATCTGGGAGGAGGGCAAAGATCAGAAGCTGACCCAGCTTTTGTTCTGCGACCTCTCCACTCCGAAAAACGACGGCAACTTTAACGTGTACGATGATATTCGCAAAAAGCTGGTCGTTGCCGGTGTGCCGGAAAACGAGATCGAGTTTATCCACAACGCCGACACCGAAGCCAAAAAGGCGGCATTGTTCTCCAAAGTGCGCTCCGGCGATGTGCGAGTTTTGCTCGGAAGCACTGCAAAAATGGGAGCAGGCACCAACGTGCAGTCCCGGCTTGTGGCGGTGCATCATCTGGATGTTGGCTGGAAGCCCAGCGACATGACCCAGCGCAACGGACGCATCATTCGGCAGGGCAATATGAATAAGGAAGTCAAGGTGTTCAATTACGTCACGGAAGGGACATTTGACTCGTACTTGTTTCAGACCCTTGAGAATAAACAGCGGTTTATTTCGCAGATTATGACCAGCAAATCTCCGGTTCGCTCCTGCGAGGATGTGGACGAGCAGGCACTTTCTTATGCGGAGATCAAGGCACTGTGCGCCGGAAATCCGCTCATCAAGGAGAAGATGGATTTGGATGTGCAGGTCGCAAAACTCAAGGTTCTGAAAGCCGACCACCAGAGCCAGAAATTCCGCTTGCAAGACAAGCTGCTGACAAAATTCCCGGCTGACATTCAGGAAACGAACGCCCACATCGCCGGGCTGAAAGCGGATGCACAGCTTGCCGCCACCCACCCGCAGGGCAAAGAAGAGTTCTGCGGCATGGTCATCAAGGGCGTTGCCTACGACGAGAAAAAGACCGCCGGTGAGCGTCTGGTGCTTGCCTGCTCCGAACTGCCCAATGCCGAGGAAAAAGTCATCGGCAGCTACCGGGGCTTTGAGTTGTCTCTGCGGTTCGATACCTTCCGCAGCGAATATCAGGCGATTCTGAAGGGTGAGCGGAGGTACCCGGTAGCACTGGGCACCGACCCGCTGGGCAACATTATCCGTCTGGATAATTCGCTGAACAACTTCCCGGAGCGCATTAACTCTGCTGAGAATGAACTAGCCACTCTGCATCAGCAGCAGGCAGCGGCGCAAATCGAGGTGGAGAAACCCTTTCCGCAGGAGGAAGAACTGGCAGAGAAGTCCGCACGGCTTGCGGAACTGAACGCCCAGTTGGATGTGGACGAGAAAAATCACGAGCCGGAACAGGACGAGGAAGAACAGGAGGATGCCCCTCGCCGCCCCTCGGTGCTGGCGGCACTGGAAGAAAAGTCGGATAAGCCGGAGCCGGTGAAGCCTTTTCGTAGTTATTACGACAAGGATGGTGATGCCCGGTGAGGGAAAAGCGCGACGAGATCATCATCCTGAGAGCCACAAAAGCCGAGAAGAACCGCATTTATGAAAAGATGCTGGGCATGGGCATCCGCAGCCTGAGTGCCTATATCCGCAAGATGGCACTGGACGGCTACTGCCTGAACCTTGACCTGAAGGAGCTGCGTCGCATGGCGTATCTCCTGCAAATGTGCAGCAACAACCTGAACCAGTATGCCAAAGCCGCCAATGAAAACGGTCGGGTCTACGCCGCTGACATGGAGGACCTGCGGCAGCGGCTGGATGAGCTGATTGACATTGGAAAACAAATCCTTTCCAAACTGGCTGAACTCTAAAATTTCCCCCGCAGTTGGAGGGCTGTGGGGTACATAAGAGGTGACATCCTTGCAAGGGGTGTGGAGATGCCTTTATAATAAAGTTGAAAGGCAGGTGCTGGATATGAGGTTCGTTTTTAAGATGATTGTTTTCCCGTTTTGGCTGCTTACGGCTTTCCTTGCACTGATGCTGAAATGGACGCTGAACCTGTCGGCGTTTGTGCTGGCACTGCCCATGCTGTATATTTTCGGCTGCGGCCTTTATACACTGTACTGCCAGGAGTGGATGCAGTTTTTGATCTTGCTGGTGGCGGAGTTTGGCTGCTTCCTGCTCCTCACCGCCGGAACGGTCATTGTAGAAGCCGTGGAATGGTTCAGCGGCTGGATTGCAGAATTATAAAATTTTTATGCCGCCACTGTGCGGCATTTTCTTTTTGCCGGGAGGTGGTCAAACTGGCTGCAACAAGATTGATTGCACTGCACAAAAACAAGGGGAAATCCGTTGCGGCCTGCCTGAAAAGCCGCACGGATTACGCCCAGAACCCGGACAAGACACAGCAGGGCGAACTGGTCAGCAGTTACGAATGCAGTCCTTTGACGGTGGATGAAGAATTTATGCTGTCCAAACGGCAGTATGAACTTGTCACTGGGCGCAGACAAAAAAGTGACGTGATTGCCTATCAGATCCGGCAGTCGTTCAAACCCGGCGAGATCACCGCCGAAGAAGCCAACAAGGTGGGTTATGAGCTGGCAATGCGTTTCACCAAAGGCAAGTATGCGTTTATCGTTGCAACCCACACGGACCGGGAACACATTCATAATCACATTATCTACAACTCCACTGCGTTGGACAGCATCCGGAAATTCCGGGATTTTTTATTGTCCGGGCTGGCTGTGCAACGGTTGAGCGATCTGATCTGCTTAGAGCATCAGCTTTCCGTCATTGAGATAAAGCCCTATCGGGAGCGGCAGAAGCGCACACTCTACCCGCCCAAAGAAAGCAATCGTGACCGTCTATGTGGCGTGATTGACACTGTTCTGGCGGAAAAGCCCAAAGACTACGAAGATTTTCTGCAAGGACTGGAGCAGCAGGGTTATGAGGTCAAGCGTGGAAAATACACCTCCGTCAAAGGCGCACGGCAGAAGCGATTCATCCGGTTCCGCACTTTGGGCGCAGGATATAGTGAAGAAGAACTGAAAGCTGTTATCTCTGGGGAAGCCGAACACCATCCCCGGCAGAAGCAGAAGCGCATCGTACCGGAACAAAAGTTTCAGATGCTGGTGGACATTCAGGCAAAGCTGGCCGAGGGAAAGAGCATGGGGTATGCTCGCTGGGCAAAGCGATATAATCTGAAAGAAATGTCCAAGACGCTGATTTTCTTACAGGAGCATAAAATCGGCAGCATTAAAGAAATGCAGGAACGTGTGGATGCAGCAACTGCTCGCTATCACGAGTTGGGCGATTCCATTAAAGCTGCAGAAGCGCGCATGACCGAGATTGCCGTTCTGCGGACGCACATCGTTAATTACGCCCGGACACGTCCGGTTTATGATGCCTACCGCAAAGCCGGGTACAGTAAGAGATTTCTGGAAGCCCACCGGGAAGAAATCACGCTGCATAAGGCTGCAAAAGCTGCTTTTGATGAAGCTGGATTGAAAAAGCTGCCAAAGACTAAGGACTTGAGCATCGAATACGCTGAACTTCTGAAAAAGAAGAAAGAAGCATACCCAGACTACCGGAAGGCACAAGATGAGATGCAGGAGTTGATGAAAGCTCAGAAAAATGTAGAGATGTTTTTTGCAGAGGAAAAAGACACAGCCGAAAAAGAGCCAACACGATAAACGAAATCCGCCGAGGATTCTTCCCGTTTTTTTCGGGTAGGATTCCTCGGCGGATTTTTGCTTTTGAAAACTGATTTCTAAGAATGTGAATTCAAAATACCAAAATTATTCAGTCAAGCCAAAAAGGTAAACCACACAAATGCAGCAGTTGCACATATCATCAGAACCAGTAGTATCGTACTTGCAAGTTTCTTCTCAATGGAAACTTTCTGATTTTTGCATAGGACAATCTGCTGAAGATTGTGAAATTCGGCTTCGCTGACATTTCCATTTAATGCTTTCCATGCAGTGCAGCGATCTGTAACCAGCAAAAAATCGGACAGCATTTCCATAAAGATGACAGCGAAAAATGCCAGAGAAAAGAACCACATCCCATTCCATTGAAGTTCTGTCAACACCCTCTGAAGGCTTGAAGGCTTTAATGACACTAACGAAATAATGTAAATCAACGTGTTGCAGAATTCTCTTGCTAATGGCCCTTTTTGTTTAAGAAAATCCATTTTCAACCCTTTCCTTACAAACGGAGTGACTTAACCACCAATGGCCTGATAGTAATCCGTTTTAGAACGAATCAAAGAACCGTTTGACTTGTATTCTTTGACAGTTTGATGGTAGCAATTTTCGAAATATGTATTCTATTTTTTCTGCATTGGAATCACCACTTTTTTGATAAAATTAGGAGCCATCACTTTCCGACAGCCATTCGTCTAGGATTCTTGATGCTATTTCAGCATATTCTTCATCTGTAGAAATAGATTTCAAATATTTGTAAAGAGTATTTTTTTCTTCTGCCGCCCCAATATAGGGATAACCGGAATTCCCCAGCATCTCTTTTATTCAGGATTTTTCTACTGAAATCCGGATTCCAAATCCTCCCTCTGAGTATGCAATGCTTATCCATGTTTCATCTTTTCTTAGCAAAACGCCTGTCGAAACGCTTTCTGAAGCCGATGCCTCTTCAGCGTATCCTAAGGTTTTCAATTGGTCAATATATTTTTGTATTTCTTCTTCAGAGATATTATTATAAAAGATTGCATAATACCCAGCATTAGAACCATCCAATATATATTCTATCGTTCCACTTTCCGGCTCACAAATAAGCCTAGTGTATTCATTATCCGGCCAAACTGAAGTATAAATACATTTTACATCAGACGGATTGGTTCCTCCATGTGTAGCAAATTTTCCCTGACCTGAAAAACGAATGCAAAGAAAGACCAATATCAAAACTATAAAGGCAACCGCCATACTGCTAAAAAATTCCAATTTCTTATTCATTTGGCTTGCTCCATAATTCAAACGTACAAAGCCACGATTCTTTTCTTTCGGCTCTAAAGAATCGTGGCTTTTATCCCCATTATCTAATGCTTTTATTACGGAATCGTGATGTCGTAGGAAATGGAGAACTGGCCACCGTTTGCCAAAGCATTCAATGCTACAGCAGTTCCAGAAACAAATACTGTACCGCTTGTTCCGCTACTAGCTTTCCTACCGGTATCCACATCTGTACTAATCGTTTCGTCCCCGGTTGCGACTTCAGAGAAGTATTTACTTGTCGATTGGCCATTCATGGTAAGTTTGACATTTCCTGTCATACCTGTAAATTCCGGCTTTGGCGATGAGTACCACGGAACGTAAAGTTCAACATGAACCTGTACGCCATCATTCTTATCATAGGTTGCGTAGGAATTAACCCGAACGTTAGCAATTCCTACCTGCATAGCCATGCCAGGTTCCAAGCACTCGCTTAGAGGTGCATCATACCTTCCAATAACAACAGGTTGTTTGTCATCCGTTGGGGCCGCTGCAAAAGCAGAGATAGAACAAAGCGAAAAGACCATAACCACCGCCATACAAAGCGCAAGCAATCTTTTCTTCAAGGTCATTTTGAGTCATCTCCTTTTATTTTTGCATAAAATGTGACAGCATATCGAATAAGGTACTTTGCAATCACAAGAAAAGCAATCGCCATGACTGTTGCTGTCGATACAATTGTCAAGATTTCCGGTACGCTAAATTTCATAAATGTACCTCAACTCATGCTCAACTTGTTTTCAAGGAAATTATCTGCATTGGAATCACCTCCATCTGAAGCATTTATATGCTAAAGACTCCTATTATTTTTTGCATTTTCGACAGTAATAAGCATCTGTTAGTATCGTCGGTCCCCCATAAATAGTCTTTCTTTCCTATAGCTATCCCGCCTTCAAAAATGATTTTTGAAAGACGTGATTTTTTCAGACTTTCTTGAGGAAACCACATCGCTGAAACTCCCTGCGTGACGATTCCTCCAAGCTGCATATCGCTTCCACAATAAATGCACTTCATTATCTCTATTCCTCTGGAGTGGATTTATCTCCCAAAATATTGAGCATTAACACAACGCACAAAAAGAGAAACGATAAGATATAAGGTTGAACATATCCTTCCTCATATAAACACAATGTATTGCCTGATTGAACAACATTCACCTTGGTGAAACAATCTGTATAGCTATAACTTGTTTCTTCTGAGAAGGGCATCAGCTGAGATAAATCATATCGGTTCCATATAAAGAAACGTTTTGCCGTTATAATATAATATTGCTTTCCATCGGTTAGTAAAAAATCAATTGAAGACTTCGATTCGGTCGATTTACAATCAACAAGAGTTAACATAGAATTTGAAACGCTTTCAAAATTTTTATTTGATAACACTTGCAATTTATCAAAAGAATACGGAAATCTTACGATAGAAATTAGCCATAGCAATATTATAATAGCACCGAAATGTCTGAAACATTTAACAATCTTATATTTTTTAGTTCCACGCATAAATATTCCAATTACTGTATGTAAACAGATAATTATAGATTGTCATTCCAAAATTTTGATTTCCCCAAGATGTTGTGGGGTAATACTCGCCATCCGTGTAGGTGTTATTAAACTTATTTCCACTTTCCGTTATAACATACTTGGTTCCCCAAAAACTATTTTTGTGAGAAGAGTGGTTAATATCAGTCAATGTGTATTCAATTTGTTCATACTGCGAATTAAGGTTACACTGTGGAATGGTGAATTGCACGGCCGTCATAGCAAAACCAAAATATGCGAGTGCAGTTTTGGAAATTGCAAGTGCCGGAGCAGCAGGTAATGACAAGGCACCTGCTACAACTGATGCCAACCCTGCCAAATCTCTATATGTTCCATTAATATCATATTTTTTGTTTCCTGTTTCTTTCACATAATCCACATATGCTCCGCAGATTCCCGTTCCGGTTCCATCTGTATATTGGAAACGAATTCTTCCCAACCGACGCGACATTGTAGATTGCGGTAAGACTATATCAAAATTCTTCTCTGTCGGAATAAATCGCTGCAGCTGTTTTGATGTTCCATCCGAAGAATAAACCAATTCATTTATAACATTTTTTGATCGGTCAACCGTATAACGGCTTACCAATTTTCCATCATTGTACTGTTCAAAAACCGAGTCACCATTGTCAAGATCATAGGCTCTAACAAGCAATTCACCTGACGCGCTTTGTACGGTCGTGAAGTCAGAACTCGTGCTGTTTTTAGTTCCTGCTGCAAAAGAGACCAAAGGAACGGTTAGCAAAAGCGTGGTTGCAAGTGCAAACGATATGAATCTATTCCAAATTTTCATAATTAACCCTCACTGTAGATTATTCTAATAGAAATGGTATACTTTAGGTGTTCTATTCCAAAGATAAGGCTTCACCTATCATCTCTAGGATTAGTTTTTTAAAATGAATAACCTCACTTATCTACTGGCACTTCCAGTAATGGTTTCACTCCGTCCATCGGAATAGTTAAAGGTCGCAGAATACTCCAGCCTATAAGATTTTCCGGGCTTAGTGTTAAAGCTACTGCTCACCATGCAGGTTGAGGTCGTGCTGCTGTTTGAGCAGCTACTTACTTTTTGCCATGTTCCAATTGTCCCCTTTTCATAGAGAACGCCTGAAACGCTGATTTTCTTTACTCCAGTTCGTGTCTGGGCATCAACCTGATAGTATGTTTGGTAAATGGATCCGTTGACCGTACTATCACCTACATACCGCTCAGACTTTTCAGCGGCCATTGCGGTGCAGGCAAAACTCAAGAGAATCACCGCTGAAACAACAATGGACAACAAACGCTTTTTCGACATAGACATACACCTCCGTTTTTTGCTTCTAACAAGAGCCTTTGTATAATCAACGCAATTCGCATTCGCTTCGTTTCAATTTTCAGGAGAAATTTTTTCAAATTTTCCATCTTTGTAAGTTCAGACAAAAAGAAAGCCGGACATTTGTGTACTCTCACAAGTGTCCGGCTTTCTTAACGGATACCTTCCGCAATTTTCATAATCTCATCGTATGGAATGTTTCCCATAACGGTATGTGTAATCCCCTGATATTCCCAACTTAGAGTATAAACATTCTTTCCATGTTCATCCGTACTAGTTCCAAGTACGCCATCTGCTTCTCCGACCTTTACGGTTTCGTACACTGTATGCTCATTATCAAATAGGGACTGCTGCCCCGGCTGGATAATTGAACAACGGACAGTGTAGCTTTCCTCTGTTTCTTTTGACGAGTAAACATGTAAAAAGTTTTCTGCTCGTTCAAATTTCTGCGCATCGTCCATTTCAAAGCCGTCCGGCACATAATGATCGCTGTATCCATCCGGTAATCGTTCCAACGGTTCGCCGTCCACTTGATACGTCAGCTGCATCTCAATGGGCAGGAACTTCTGAATCATCGTGTAGACTGCCTTGCGGAAGTCTGCACTTACTGCAAGCGCGCCGAGAGTTAAAATTACCAGCGTCATGGCTGCAACAAGCACTCGTTTCAGCACCGGACAGCGTTTATGCAATGCCGCTTTCAGGCGAGCATCCCATCGGGAAGTGTCCGGGTAGCGTTCCTTAAGCTGGGCCGGAGTTGGCAGCTCGTCCAGTTCTTTCTGTGCATCTGCACGGAGTGCCATCATCAAAGCTGCATCAAAAGAAATCTCTGTCCGCTCACTCACGGCTGTTCAGCTCCTTCCACAATAGTTTTCTTCCACGGAAAAGCCGCATCCGAACCACTTCATCTGTCAGTCCAAGCGATTCGGCAATCTCCCGGTTGGTGTAGCCCATCGCCAAAAGGCGCAGTGGATCACGGTACATCGGTTTCATCTGTCCGATCAGTTCTGTCAGGTATTGGATGTTATCGGTGCTGACTGCTGCATCATCCGGCACCGGGGCATCATCTGGTGCGTCCGGGACTTCTTCCAGCGGTTCTTCTCGCTGCTTGCGAAGCATATCGTATGCACGGCTTCTACTACAACTAACGAGATAAGCAGCGAGTTCGTGACAGTTTTCTCGATGAATTTTAGAAAAATTTTTGGCAACGTACAAAAACACCTCTTGCAGTACATCTTCTGCCAGATACGAATCGCCCATAATTTTGTAAGCGGTATGGTAGACCAGCCGTTTGTAGGTATTATATACATCTATAAATTGTTCTTCACTGCTTTGATTGTCAAGAGCGGCTAAGTACAGAGAAAGCAACACAACCACCTCCAACTGATTCGCATGGATTGATTGTAGTGTACCACGAACCAACAAAAATGTCGAATATGCAAAACTTTATGAGGACGTATCAAAGGGACTTCTCCCGGAGAAACGTTTTCAAATGCTTGCAGATCGCTACGACAAAGAACAGGCTGAACTGACCGAAAAAATCGAGCAGTACGAACAGGAAGGTCGTGCTGAACACGATCAGCTGGACAAGATTCTGGTATCCAAAGCGGAAAAGGTCGATGGCGAATACGTCCAGAAAATCCAGTTTTTCTACCGCCTGTTATACAATAAGCCGTCGGAGTATGCTCAGCTTGTGCTGGGTGGTGAGGTTGAACATTATCCCTCGCTTAGCTACGATAATAGTAAATTGGAAGACTGACTTTTTGTTAAACATTGCAAATAAAATAAGCACCTTAGACTTTTTTGAGAATCTAAGGTGCTTACGCTTTTTTAGTGAAAGATTACTCTATCAAAAAGCTGTCCAAAATAAGGCAATCTGCATTCCGGAATCAAAAAGTCAACCCTTAGGTTTACAAGCAGGCACCTTGGTCATCGCAGCTGAAATATTAGAAATTGCAGAAACAACGGACGAAATTGCGCTAATAATAGCTGTAGTCGTTGCAACATCAGAGCAGGGGTTAATTTGACTATCATCAGAACCACCAAAAGCAGCCAGCCGTTCAAGTTCAGCGCAGTCAATTTCTTCATGTTTTTCATTAGAATTCATAGCAGCATGTTCCTTTCATATGATTAACACAAAAAACAGCCAATTAAATCCGGAATGAAAATCAATATTATAGGTGCATTTTTCTAGTTGTCAAGAAACAGCACAAAAGACAAAGTACTTGATTGGGATTATTTGGTGATAATTTAATTGACAAGACGATACAGCGGTGCTTTAATTTGCAACGAAGGAACGCTCTATAATTGTCAAAAGCTGAGGCGATAAAAATGAAAGATGAATTTTTAAGTATCATAATGGAGTGTGCAGCATCGATTGTAAATGAAAAAAATTCTGAAAATTCGCTACTGAGAGATGAATGCGGAGAAACGCTATATGGGCAAGTACTAACTCAACTTACAAATGCTATTGCTAATCTATTATCAAGCATTTGGATTAAAGAATATTCTGAAGCTCGCAATAATCATATCATCAATGATTCGACTGTAGAATCACGATTTTCTCATTTTAGAAAGCTGTCAACAACGAAAAAATACAGGAAATACATTTTTGACAAGTATGAATTATTAGAAAATGATGTTGACCAGTATATAAATAATTACTATGATATGATTGGTGAAATCGTACAAAGCTATAAGAAAGATAAAGCCGATTTGGAAAATCATTTTAATTTTATATACGGAAAGATGATTGCAATACATAGTGGAATGGGCGATACACATAATGGTAAAAATGTGTGTGAAGTGGAATTTGAAAATGGCACACTGTTTTATAAGCCACGAGCATGTTTAACGGATCGTTTCTTTGAGGAGCTACTTACCATTGTTTCGCCACAAAGCATAGAGAATAATCAAACTGACTTTTGGGGCGATACAACACATTCATGGCATCGGCCAATAATATACCAGATGGCTAATAACATTAGTGCTGTTAAAAATTATTATTATCGAGCTGGGGTTTATCTCGCTGTTATGTATTTGTGTTCATCGACCGACATGCACTCAGAAAATGTCGTTTGTTGTATGGATTCGCCAAGAATTATTGATTGCGAAACGGTTGTTTCTGCTCAAAAACATAATTTTGAACAAAATCAAATAGGTAAGACACTGGAATCAAGTGTTTTGCAGAGTCGGATGCTTCCCGTTAATTTACCCACTGATGTATTCGATTACGACGTGAGTGGACTATTTGCAGAAACGATGAAGTCAAATAAAATCAAGGTTCCGATGATTGTTGACGATGTGGAACTAGACATTAAATATAAATATGTTCTAGTTAACGAAACGCCAAAACTTTCAGCATTACATTCAAAATTGGGCTGTGCACAAGAAAAAGATGTTATAGGGATGCTTCTTGCTGGATTCAACGCGGGATGCACCGAAATAATAAAAAGAAAAAATTCTGTGCTACAAGTTGTTTCTGACCCACAATATTCGAAGATGAAAGTTCGCCAATTATTAAGACCAACCTATACTTATTCAAAGTTTATTGATGAGTCACATAAACCATGTTGCGAAAGAACAAAAGAAAATCGGGAAGCTCTATTTGATATTTTACGTGAAAATTTCAAAAGTGATGCAAAATATGGTACGACGCGACTCGAATATGAAATTTCTGAAATGAAAAGAGGAAACATACCGATTTTCTATAGCGAATTCTGCAAGAATGATTTATTTGCAGACGGTAGAATTATTTGTCCGGGATATTACCAATTCTCTGCTAAAGAGACTATTTTGGAAAAGCTACTTCATCTTGACGAAACAACCATTAAATATCAAGAGCGTTTAATTGCAATGTCGATTTTTTTGCACTCTGCAAATTTGGATCCTTCAAATACAATCCATAATTTTGACAATATTTTTTATATTAACGGTTATGATAATTATACTACAGAGTATCTTGAAGCCTCAAAAGAATGGTGCGAAGAATTTCTAAAATATCTAAAAATCAGCGAGTGCCCTGTAGATTCCACTCACGCATCTATGATTATTCCAACAGCTATTGAAGATACACAAACTCCTGCATGCTTATCAACGATATGTCCGGATTTTTATGCTCAAGGAGGTATAATTTTCTATATTTTGGCATACGCAAAAGTGTTTTCCAAACTAGAGGATAAGCTATATGCAGACAGATTGTTGGAAAATGCAAAAGATGCTCTAAAGAACCCGTCAAAGATTGCTGAAAAAAATGCCTTTTCATTATATGGTTTTTGGGGAAGTTCATTATATATAAAATATAATGAGTATCTAATGTTTGATGACAAGACCGATTACGCATGCGTTTTCGATTTAATAAAAACAATCATAGACAAACTTTTGCAACAGCGATTTGAAAATGCAGAAAACGATTTTGATTTTATGCACGGATTTAGTGGGACAATATATCTTCTGGCAGAAATTTTGAGAAACGATAACAAAATATTCATTACATTCTTTGATGATTTCGATTACATTTCACGCAAATACATTGATGCGTTTTTTACTCTTTCCTTAATGGTACTTTTAGCGAAATTGGTTTTGCCCATGGTATTTCCGGAAATATTGCAACTGTTGCAATGATATCAAAGTTAATTCCAATTGATTATAATAAGCTTGAACAATGTATAAAGGCTGATGATCATATGTTTAAAGAATCTTCTGAGCATTCATGTTTGCCCAGTTGGTGTAATGGCATTGCTGGACAAATACTGGCAAGAGTAATTGGATATACGGCCACCTTAAACAAATCTACCAAAGAGGTGTTTGAAAGTTCACTGAACAGCTATCTTGAAGAAAAATATCTAAATGTTTTACTGTCTTGCAAACAATTATGTCTTTGCCATGGTGTTTACGGAGTAGCTTCTGTTTTGAATTATCTTAAAGATAATTCAAAGCAGAAGAAATCTTTTCCTAATATATATTTAAATGTGAATCCCATGAGCATTCAGTGGGTAAACGGCATTTCCTATCCATACGAATCATTTATGACGGGCATTACCGGTGTTCTCTACGAGCATTTAAGATTGATAAATCACAATATTCCCAATACACTTGCAGCAGGCCTATATGGAGTAGAATTATAATTTTTCTTGACAAGCCATTCTACGTGTACTAAGGAGCATCCGTATAAAGCATATCAAATAAAAAGGACTTGCAATACAAGAGCGAATTGTTTTTCCAAGAATAATTTTATAGGGTTTGGAGTTATAATGCGGCTACAGTTTTGTTTATCAAACGGTGAAAGAAATGATTGTAAACATGAAAAAAATCCCAATGATTTATCAAACAACTACATCAGACTGTGGGCTTTGCTGCATTTCTATGCTAGCAAGTGCTTATTCATTCAATCAACCATTAGCCTTTTATAGAAAGCAGTTTAATATCGGTCGAGATGGAATCTCTATTGATGGGATTTGTGAGATATATAAGAGCATAAATATGGATACTAAAGTATTGAGAATTGATGATTTGATTGAATATCTGGATCATCAATACGAAGCTCCGTGTATATTATATTTAAATACTCAGCATTTTGTCGTGGCTCAAAAGAGAGGAAAGAAGTTAATTGTTTTTGATCCCGCAACAGGCAAAAGCACATACTCTCTAAACAAGAAAGACTCCATTCCATATGCATCTCAATTTGCCCATTACTTAATTATTCCAACGCCTTCAAAAAAGTTTTGTGTTCGAAAAGGTGACATTGGAACCTTACGACATATAAAACCATATTTATTTGAATTTAGAGGTACTCTCGTAAAAATTCTGTTTTTTTCACTTTTGGCATATTCAATTTCTCTTTTGGTTCCGATTTTATTACAGAACATCGTAGATACACTGGTGAAATCAAGAACTCCGGCTATAGTTCAGTTTGCCTTAATAGCTTTAGGATTAGTGGCTTTTTTTACCCTGTTTTCTTTCCTAAAAAATAATATAATAACACGATGCCAAGTCGATGTATATAATGCACTGTACGAGAACGCCATTCGACATTTATTTGAAATTCCATATTCATATTATGATAATAGATCGCAGGGAAATATACTGTTTCGCATAAATGTCCTTTCACAATTTCAGTCAATTATTAGTTCTGTGTTTCCTCAATTTGTTGTTTTGGGAACATCGACATTTGTTATCCTTGTATATTTGAGTGCCCATTATCCCATACTTATGCCACTTCTCGTTGCTACTTCATTATTAGCAATTCTTTATGTGGTAATTTCGAATAAAATACTCCTAAAGATGAGAAACGAACAGATTCACGAAAACGAGCAGTTAAGTGTTCTTAACACAGAAACTGTTCAAGATATGTTTCAAATTCGATCAATGCATCTTTCAAAAATGTTTTTGAACAGATCTTATGAATCGCTCCACAAGTTTAGCAAGGTTACCTTGAAAACAGATTCAGTTTCATTGAATCTCAACCAAATCGTCAGCTATTTTACAATGTTCGTTCCAGTTTTTGGAATACTATATCTGTTGATTATATTACCGGAAGATACTTTAAGCGTCGGCGAGCTTGTTGCTGTATATTCATTAATGGGAACCTACTATTCATCTGCAATCTCTTTTTCACTCTTTTTCTTAATACATCTACATATAAGTCGTCTCTTGAATATTTAAACGATTTTCTTGATGAAGAAAGTCAAAAAAAGACAAACACATCAATCCGAAAGAGTTCAAACTGCTTACATTTGAGGACGTTTCATTCTCTTATAATGCATCAACAAATTATATTTTAAAAAATGTTTCTTTCTCTGTAAAGCAGCATGAAAAGGTTGCCATAGTTGGAGCCTCTGGCAGTGGAAAAACCACAATATTAAAATTATTGTCAGGTCTATATCAGCCTGTAAAGGGTGATATAAAATTGAATGGTTATAAATTAGATTACATTGATGATTGTTACTTCTCTAAAAACATTGCATTTGTTCCGCAAAACGCATTTATCCTCAATGACACAATTCTAAATAATGTTACATTTGGAGACAAATCCATCACAGAAAGCGATGTGTTCAATGCTCTGGATATTGTTAATTTAAAAAATGATGTTTTATCTATGCCATTGGGTTTAAGGACAGTTATTTCTGCTTCATCATCTAACTTTTCGGGTGGACAGGTGCAGAGATTGGCGATTGCGCGTGCAATTATCCGACATCCTGAATTGCTGGTTTTCGATGAGTCTACATCATCGTTGGATTCAATAAATGAAGAAGATCTGTATCGTAAATTAGCACAATTAAATATCACAACAATAATTGTTTCGCATAAATTATCAACAATCAAAAACGCCGACAAAATACTTGTAATTGATGGTGGAAAAATTGTAGAATCTGGAACTCATGAAATGTTAATGAATAAAAAAGGAATCTATTATAATCTGTTTGTACACCAAACCTAAGTCAGTATGTTTTCCTCTTTGCGCTTTCCTACATAATAGATTTTTGGTGCGAGAGGTCATTGATGGATTATTTGCATAAGTCAAAGTGGATAGAGAATAAGCGATGAAAGTTTTTGTTTTTAACGGAAGTCGGCATAGAGCCAACTCTGTTTGTTGTATGTGGATTGATCAGTTCATGCAGTTGCTAAAAATGTCAGCTCCTGAGTCTATCGAATTCCTTTCGCATGGAATGGAGAACATTCAATTTTGTTCTGGTTGTCAGGAATGCTTTAAAACGGGAATGTATTTGTGCTCAGATTCTATGAATTTGATTAGAAGCGATATGCTTGCATCTGATGTTATTGTATTGGTATCACCAGTTTATAACAACTCAATAAGTGGAAGCACGAAAGTTTTCCTTGATAGAATTTCTTGTTGGACACACCTATTTAAACTCGCTGGAAAATATGCAATTTTAGTAACCGTGTCTGATCGAAAAAACATGAACGGCGCAATGGAATATCTAAAATATATATCCGACTTTCTTGGACTTTATGTTGTTGATTCGGTGGTTGTTGAAAAAGAAAATTTGATCAAGGATGAATTTGCCAGCATATGCAAAAAATCAGTAAACAAATTAATTCGAGTGCTTACAGCAGACGATGAACTTATCCATGTTTCTGAAAGACAAGAGCAATGCTTTCGCTCAATGAAAAAAGCTATAAAGACTTTCAACTACCAACATACGAGAAAAATTATTGGGAAAAGCATCTAATGAGATATAATTCACTGTTGGATATGATATTAAGTAAAAGGCTTAAATTTAATAAGCACCTGTAGTACCTCTAGCCAAACAATCAGTGCGAATCAAGTCTGATTGTTTGGCTTTTTATTTTTCCCAAAAAGGAGCGTGATGCCATTGACCCAACCGAAACCGACCTAGCCTATCTCCGCAACGAAAAAGCCAAAGCAGAGCAAAAGCTGCGCTCTTGCCAGAACCGAGAGAAGATCCTTGAACGCAGGATGTCAGAGTTGAACCGGAGAGAGCGTGTGCATCGTCTTTGCACCCGTGCCGGAATCTATAAACTGTTCTTCATTGCTTTGATCGTCAAGAACAGCTAAGTACAGAGAAAGCAACACAACCACCTCCAACTGATTCGCAACGATTGGATGTAGTGTACCACGAACCAACAAAAATGTCGAATGTCACTAATGTTGTAAAGGAGCGTGATGCCATGACCCAACCCAAACCGCCCTTGCCTATCTCCGCAGCGAAAAAGCCAAAGCCGAGCAGCAGCTGCGCTACTACAAGTACCGCGAGAAAATTCTGGAGCATCAGATACCGGAGCTGACCCGCAAAGCCCGTGTGCATCGACTGTGTACCCGTGCCGGGATGCTGGAAAGTTTTCTGATCGCGCCGGAAGAACTCACCAACGATCAGGTGATGGAGCTTCTGAAAATCTCGTTCCGTCAACCGGAAGTCGTGCTGGCGCTTGCAAAGATGGTGCATGATGTTCACGAACGCAGCAACGTCCAAAACCCTTTAGAATAAAGGGCGCAATTATACACCGTTCCGGTGAAATTGCGGTCTTGCAGACGGCTCGATGAAATCGAAGCTGGCGTTTGTGCGCCAGCCCGATTCCATCCCAAGGAAAACTGCATT
>ENA-OQJB01000237-OQJB01000237.1-human-gut-metagenome-genome-assembly--contig:-NODE-237-length-32452-cov-4.508801_pt1 | contig 32452 bp, 37 predicted proteins | sample MGYA00242599_ERZ504765 | MGnify/ENA primary metagenome ERZ504765 (study PRJEB26092, sample SAMD00036354) | human gut metagenome | host: Homo sapiens | study: EMG produced TPA metagenomics assembly of...
ATTCATGGTAAGATCATCAGCTTTGATACAAGGGAGATCCGCAACGAGAAACGAATTCTGATGTTTTCTGTGACAGATTTTACTAGACACGATTACAGTTAAGATGTTTGTAAGGAACGATCAGCTGGCGGAGCTTTTGGGAGATATTAAAAAAGGGGTCTTTGTGAAGATCAAAGGGGTGACGACCATTGACAAATTCGATGGGGAGCTGACCATAGGTTCTGTTACCGGAATTAAGAAGATTGGAGACTTTACTGTTTCGAGAGAAGATTTAAGCCCGGTCAAACGGGTGGAGCTTCATTGTCATACAAAAATGAGTGATATGGACGGTGTGTCCGAGGTGAAGAGCATCGTAAAAAGAGCTCATGACTGGGGGCATCCGGCAATCGCGATTACCGATCACGGAGTTGCCCAGTCGTTCCCGGATGCCAATCATTATATCGAGACGCTTGATAAGGATGATCCGTTTAAAGTAATCTACGGAGTGGAAGGATATGTGGTTGATGATCTGACAGAGATTGCGGTCAATGCCGGGGAGCAGACACTGGATGACACATATATTGTGTTCGATATCGAGACGACAGGTTTTTCTGCAATCAAGGATAAGATTATAGAGATCGGGGCAGTGAAGGTAAAAGATGGTGCTATCGTAGAAAAATTCAGTACATTTGTCAATCCAAAACGTCCGATTCCGTTTGAAATTACACAGCTGACCAGTATCACGGATGAGATGGTCTTAGATGCACCGGATATTGAGAGCGTACTGCCTGAGTTTCTGGAATTTGTGGGAGATGGTGTTCTTGTGGCGCACAATGCCGGGTTTGATGTGGGCTTTATCGAGCAGAATTGCAGATATCAGGAGATCGAACCGGATTTTGTCTCAGTAGATACGGTGGCGCTTGCGAGAGTGCTGCTGCCGACCTTATCAAAATACAAGCTGAATATCGTGGCAAAGGCACTGGGAATCTCTCTGGAAAATCATCACCGTGCGGTGGATGATGCAGGAGCAACGGCGGAAATTTTCGTGAAGTTTGTAGAGATGCTCAAAGACAGGAATATCACAACGCTCAAAGAGATGAACCGGTTTGGGGATATGAATGTGAATGCCATCCGGAAGCTGCCAACACACCATATCATCATTCTGGTAAAAAACGATATCGGAAGATTCAATCTGTACCAGCTGATCTCAGCTTCGCATCTGACATATTTTGCGAGAAGACCGAGGATTCCGAAAAGTCTTTTGAATCAGCACAGAGAGGGTCTGATCATAGGAAGTGCCTGTGAGGCCGGTGAGTTGTATCAGGCGATCCTGAACCAGAAATCTCCGCAGGCTGTTGCAAGGCTGGCAGAATTTTATGATTATTATGAAATCCAACCTCTTGGAAACAACCAGTTTATGATCGACAGTGACCGGTATGGAGATATCAATTCCAAAGAGGATTTGCAAAATATCAACCGGGAGATCGTCAGTCTTGGGGAAAAATTCAAAAAGCCTGTCGTGGCGACCTGTGATGTACATTTTCTGGATCCGGAGGACGAAGTGTACCGGAGGATCATCATGGCAGGAAAAGGATTCGGAGATGCGGACACCCAGCCTCCTTTATATCTTCGGACAACGGATGAGATGCTGGAAGAGTTCTCTTATCTTGGTTCCGCGAAAGCCAGGGAGATCGTCATCGACAATCCGAACAGGATCTGCGATATGGTGGAAAAGATCTCTCCGGTCAATCCGAACAAATGCCCTCCGGTCATTGAAAATTCTGAGCAGAATCTAAGAGATATCTGTTACAACAAAGCGCATGAGATTTATGGAGAAAATCTGCCCGAACCGGTGCAGACCAGGCTGGAGAGAGAACTGACATCCATCATTTCCAATGGATATTCGGTGATGTATATCATTGCGCAGAAGCTGGTGTGGAAATCCAATGATGACGGTTATCTGGTAGGTTCCCGAGGTTCTGTAGGATCCTCCTTTGTTGCGACTATGGCGGGAATCACAGAGGTAAATCCTTTGAGTCCGCACTATTATTGCAGTGAGTGTCATTACAGTGACTTTGATTCCGAAGAAGTCCGCGCATTTGCGGGTGGATGCGGGTTTGACATGCCGGATAAAAACTGTCCGAACTGTGGGGCCAAACTGGTAAAAGCCGGATTTGACATTCCATTTGAGACCTTCCTTGGATTTAAAGGAGACAAGGAGCCGGATATCGACCTGAACTTTTCCGGAGACTACCAGGCAAAAGCGCACCGGTATACAGAGGTCATCTTCGGAGAAGGGCATACGTTCAAAGCCGGAACCATTGGTACACTGGCAGATAAGACGGCATTTGGATATGTGAAGAATTATTATGAGGAGCGCGGACATCGGAAGCGGAAATGTGAGATTGACCGGATTTTACAGGGATGTACGGGGATCAGAAGGAGTACGGGACAGCATCCGGGAGGAATCGTGGTATTGCCTCACGGGCATGACATCAATGAGTTTACACCGGTACAGCACCCGGCAAATGATATGACTACGGATATTATTACGACTCATTTTGATTACCATTCCATTGACCACAACCTTTTGAAACTTGACATTCTGGGGCATGATGATCCGACCATGATCCGTACTCTGGAGGAGTATATTACATCTGATGCGCTGGAGAATGAGTACAATGACGAGAATCCGTTTGATGCGACAAAGATTCCGCTGGATGATAAAAAAGTACTTTCTCTGTTTCACGATACCAGTGCATTGGGAATCAAACCTGAGGATATTGACGGCTGTAATCTGGGATGTCTTGGAATCCCGGAATTCGGTACGGATTTCGTAATCCAGATGGTACAGGATGCCAATCCGCAGTCTCTTTCTGATCTGATCCGTATTTCCGGTCTGTCCCACGGAACGAATGTGTGGCTTGGAAATGCACAGGTTCTGATCGAATCGGGAAAGGCAACGATTTCCACTGCAATCTGTACCCGAGACGATATCATGATCTATCTGATCAATCAGGGTGTGGACAGCGCGCTGTCATTTACGATCATGGAGAGTGTGCGAAAAGGAAAAGGACTAAAGCCGGAATGGGAAGAAACCATGAAGGAAAAGGACGTGCCGGACTGGTATATCTGGTCCTGTAAGCAGATCAGCTATATGTTCCCGAAGGCACATGCGGCGGCATATGTTATGATGGCATATCGAATCGCTTATTGTAAGATCAATTATCCGCTGGCTTATTACGGTGCGTATTTTGGGATTCGTGCCAATGCATTTTCGTATGAACTGATGTGTCAGGGAAAGGATAAACTGAATTACTACATGAAAGATTATAAGCGCCGGTCAGATTCTCTGAGCAACAAGGAACAGGATGTACTGAAGGATATGAAGATTGTACAGGAAATGTACGCAAGAGGTTATGAGTTCCTGCCTTTGGATATTTACAAGGCGAAGGCAACAAAATTCCAGATCATTGACGGAAAACTGATGCCTCCCCTCTCCAGTATCGAAGGGATGGGAGAAAAGGCGGCAGAGGCTGTGGAGGAGGCTGCAAAAGACGGACCGTATCTGTCTTTGGATGATTTCAGACAGCGAACAAAGGTGAGCAAGACCGTGATCGAATTTATGTCAGACCTGGGGTTGTTTGGAAATCTTCCGCAGAGCAATCAGCTTTCCTTGTTTGACTTTTAGGCAGGATATGGTATAATAGGGCAACTGTTACTTTGCTGCGTCACATGAATAAAGTGGCGTAGCAAAGGGAGAGAATGGAGGAAGATGCGATGTATGATTTTGAAGAAATAAGAAAAGAAGATCCGGAAATTGCAGAAGCGATTCAGGCAGAGATGGCAAGACAGAATTCCCATATTGAGCTGATCGCCTCAGAAAACTGGGTGAGCAAAGCAGTGATGGCAGCGATGGGAAGTCCGCTCACGAACAAATATGCGGAAGGGTATCCGGGAAAACGTTATTATGGCGGATGCCAGTGTGTAGATGTGGCAGAGAATCTGGCGATTGAGCGTGCGAAAAAGCTGTTTGGCTGTGAATATGTCAATGTACAGCCGCACTCCGGGGCACAGGCGAATATGGCAGTGCAGTTTGCGATGCTCACTCCGGGAGATAAAGTGATGGGAATGAACCTGGATCATGGTGGTCACCTGACGCATGGATCTCCGGTCAATATGTCCGGAAAATATTTTGAGATCACACCGTATGGTGTCAATGAAGAAGGCGTGATCGATTATGAGGAAGTTCGAAGGATTGCGAAAGAGTGCCGGCCGAAGCTGATCATTGCGGGAGCAAGTGCCTATGCCAGAATCATAGATTTTAAGAAATTCCGTGAGATTGCAGATGAGGTGGGAGCTTATCTGATGGTAGATATGGCTCATATTGCAGGTCTGGTCGCAGCAGGACTTCATCCGAGCCCGATCCCGTATGCACATGTGACGACAACCACCACGCATAAGACACTGCGCGGACCACGAGGCGGCATGATCTTAAGCAGCAATGAGATGAATGAAAAGTTCAATTTTAACAAAGCAATCTTTCCTGGAATTCAGGGAGGTCCGCTGATGCATGTGATTGCAGCAAAAGCAGTGTGCTTCAAAGAAGCCCTAAGTCCGGATTTCGTTGCATATCAGGAGCAGATCCTGAAAAATGCGAAAGCATTGTGCAATGGATTATTAGAGCGAGGTGTGAAGATTGTATCCGGTGGAACGGACAACCATTTGATGCTGGTGGATCTGACTGGAACCAATGTCAGCGGAAAAGAACTGGAAAAGCGTCTGGATCAGGCTCATATCACCTGCAATAAAAATACAATCCCGAATGATCCGCGCTCTCCGTTTGTGACAAGTGGTGTGCGTCTGGGGACTCCGGCAGTTACAAGCAGAGGAATGAAAGAGCAGGAGATGGACCAGATTGCGGAGATGATTGCAATGGTGATCCGGGATGAGAAAAATGTAGAACAGGTAAAAGAAATGGTGCAGAAGCTGACAGAAAAATATCCTCTGTGCTAAAGAAGACGATAAAAAGAATCTGCCTCCGTATCGGGAAGCAGATTCTTTTTATAATCTCGTTTTGTTGTATAACTTTTAAATATTAAATTGGAATTATATAATTAAAAGGTACATCTAAAATCTGATTAAAGCTTTACTACGTTTGTTGCCTGAGGTCCTTTAGCGCCTTCTGTTACTTCGAATTCAACAGCCTGGCCTTCTTCTAAGGATTTGAATCCATCCATTACGAGTCCTGAGTAGTGTACAAATACATCATTTCCTTCGGAATCAGAGATGAATCCATAACCTTTTTGGTTGTTAAACCATTTTACTGTACCTGTCATTGTGTTACCTCCATAAATTTGAAAATAAATAATAAAGTATATCGTATTGCTTATCCAATCAAAAACAATACTTCGTCATTTTAGCATATTTAACAATGAGTGTCAAATGATTTCTTTTGGTATTTGTAAAAGTATACAAAAAATGTCGAAATGTGTAGAAATAAAAGCATTTTCTATAAATCTTGTGCAAAAGAAACTGAAAATGAGAGATTGTATTTACACAGGATTTCTATTAAAATAGAGGAAGCAAAAAGTGATAAAGGAGAAGCCGGAATATGAAAATGTCTACAAGAGGGCAGTATGCACTGGAAATTGCAGTGGATCTTGCGCTGCATCTGATGCCGGATCGTCTGGAAAGTCTGAATGATATCGCAAAGAGGCGAAATCTTTCAGAAAAATATCTGGAGAGGATTATGAAGCTTTTAAAAGAGGCGGGTCTTGTAAAAAGTGTGCGCGGTGCATATGGAGGATATTGCCTGACGAAGGAGCCGGGAGAAATTTCTGTATTGGAAGTGCTTCGTGCTGTGGAAGGTCAGCTGGCACCGGTATCCTGTCTTGTTGAAAATACCGAGTGTGGAATGGAATGCGAAATCTGCTCTACGAAAAGTACCTGGGGTGAGATGTGGGAGCAGATACTGGATACGGCTGCAGAGGTTACAGTTGCAGATATTGCAGAGATCGTAAAGAAAAAAGAGACCTGTTAGAAAGAGTGCCGGAGGGCGGTTTTACTGCCTGACGGTACTCTTTTTGTTTTATGGTTTAAAGCTGTTTTTGGAGTTGCTGTGTTCATCTTTTGGATAAAATAATTTCAAGAAAATATATTAAACATATTGACATGGTAGGAAAAAGAGGTATAACAATAAAACATTACTAAATCGATAGGAATTAAAGGAGGAGTGCCATGAAAGTATCGACAAGAGGAAGATATGGACTGCGCGCCCTGGTTGATATGACCATTCATTCGAATAATGCTCCGGTTTCGCTTGTTCAGGTCGCAAACAGACAGAAGATTTCTCTGAATTATCTGGAACAGGTTTTCGGAACATTGAGAAAAGCAGGCATTGTGGTCAGTGTAAAAGGAGCCGGAGGCGGATATAAACTGGCGAGAGATGCAGAGTCCATTACGGTCAAAGAAGTGCTGGAGGCACTGGAAGGAACCTTTTCGATCATAGACCGGATTCCGGGAGAAGAGCAGGATGCAGTTCAGGAGGCGATCGAGAAGCTTGTATGGAGCAGGATTGATGAAACAGTCAATACATTTCTGGAACAGAAAACGTTAAAGATGCTGGCGGATGAATACCGGGAAAAACTGGAACAGAACGCGGGCATGTACTACATTTAAAAACGATGCAATGAATATAGGAGGACAGACATATGGCAGGAATTTATCAGAGTGTAACAGAATTAATCGGAAGAACTCCACTTCTGGAAGTAAAGAATCTGGAGAAAGAACTGAATCTCCAGGCAAGAGTGCTGGTGAAGCTGGAATACTTTAATCCGGCAGGCAGCGTAAAGGATCGGGCAGCGCTTCAGATGATCACAGAGGCAGAGGAAAACGGTACATTAAAACAGGGATCTGCTATCATTGAGCCTACAAGTGGAAATACCGGAATCGGGCTTGCATCGATTGCAGCGTCAAGAGGATACAGAGCAATCTTTGTAATGCCGGAAACGATGAGTATCGAGCGAAGAAAACTTCTGAAGGGATATGGCGCAGAAATTGTGCTCACAGAAGGAGCAAAGGGGATGAAAGGAGCCATTGCAAAAGCAAAAGAGCTGGAGCAGGAGATTGAAAATGCAGTGATCCTGGGGCAGTTCGTAAATACCGCGAATCCAAGAGCACACGAAAAACACAGGGCCGGAGATCTGGGAAGATACACAAGGACAGGTGGATCTGTTTGTAGCAGGTGTCGGTACCGGCGGAACGATCACAGGAACCGGTGCTTATTTGAAATCAGTCAATCCGTCCATTGAGATTGTGGCAGTGGAGCCGGCGTCTTCCGCAGTGCTGTCGGGAGAAAATCCGGGACCGCACGGACTGCAGGGAATTGGCGCAGGATTTGTGCCGGATGTACTCAATACTTCTGTTTATGATCGCATCAGTAAAGTGAAAGAGCAGGAGGCGTACAAAGCTTCCCGTCTTCTGGCAGAAAAGGAAGGAGTTCTGGTTGGTATTTCTTCCGGAGCAGCACTGTCAGTTGCACTTTTGGAGGCCGGAAAAGAGGAAAACCGTGGAAAGACAATTGTAGCATTGCTTCCGGATACAGGAGAACGATATCTTTCCACACCGCTTTTTGACTGAAAAATTAGATCAAAATGTTAAAAAACGTTGGTCAGACAAAGCATATTTATTGCAGAACACAGGTTGAAAAAAAGCGAAAGATAGTATATACTACAAAGAAAAAAGGCAAAAGGAGTTTTAGTGCTATGAAAGAATTTAAATATGTAGTGACAGACGCAGAAGGAATCCACGCAAGACCAGCAGGACTGCTTGTGAAAAAAGCAGGAGAATTTACATCTTCCGTAACAATTGCAAAAGGTGACAAATCTGCAGATGCAAAAAGAATCTTCGGTGTGATGGGACTTGGAGTAAAGACAGGAGAAGAAGTGACAATTACTGCTGATGGTGCAGATGAAGATGCAGCAATCGCAGAACTGGAAGCATTCTTTAAAGAAAACTTATAATTCCCATAAAGTCTGAGGAAAATATTATGATTACAATAACAGGAAAAAGTGTATTTGGTGGAGTGTCCATCGGAAAACTTTCTTTTTATAAAAGAAATCAGAAAGTGATCAAAAGAGAACACGTAGAAAATGTAGAATCAGAGTGTGTAAGATTTCAGGAAGCAAAAGCTGAGGGAATCCGTCAGTTAAAAGAATTGTACGAAAAATCGATTGCCGATGTCGGAGAAGCCAACGCTATGATTTTTGAGATTCATCAGATGATGCTGGAAGACCTGGATTATATTGAGTCTATCGAAAATATCATCCGTTCTCAGAAAGTCAATGCAGAGTTTGCAGTAGCAACGACAGCTGACAATTTTGCGCAGATGTTTGCGGCAATGGATGATGCATATATGCAGGGACGTGCAGCGGACGTAAAGGATGTTTCTGAGCGTGTGCTGGATATCCTCTGCGGAGTCAGCGAGGGAATCAAGCAGACAGACGAGCCTTCGATCATTGCAGCAGATGATCTGGCACCGAGTGAGACGGTACAGCTGGATAAGAGCAAAGTACTTGCATTTGCAACGATGTACGGTTCTTCCAATTCTCATACTGCGATTCTGGCGCGTACCATGAATATCCCGGCTGTTATCGGTCTGGGTGAAAGTCTGAGTCCTCAGTATGACGGAAAGATGGCTGTGATCGACGGATTTACAGGAACATTGTATATTGATCCGGATGAAGAGACACTTTCCAGAATGCAGAAAAAGCGGGAAGAAGATCTTGAGAAAAAGGCACTCTTGGAACAGCTCAAAGGAAAAGAGAACATCACAAAGAGTGGTCAGAAGATCAATGTATATGCAAATATCGGAAATGCATCTGATGTTGGTGCAGTCCTGAAAAATGATGCAGGCGGAATCGGTTTGTTCCGCAGTGAGTTCTTATATCTGGAGAATGAGACATTCCCGACAGAAGAGCAGCAGTTTGCAGTATACAAGCAGGTTGCAGAAAACATGGCAGGGAAAAAAGTGATCATCCGTACACTGGATATCGGAGCTGATAAACAGGTGGATTATTTCGAACTGGACAAAGAAGAGAATCCGGCACTTGGATATCGTGCGATCCGTATTTGTCTGACAAGACCGGAAATCTTTAAGACACAGCTTCGTGCACTTTACAGAGCTGCATTTTACGGAAATATTTCGATCATGTTCCCAATGATCATTTCTGTTTCAGAGATTCATAAGATCAAAGAGATGATCAAAGAAGTGAAAGCAGAGTTGAAAGAACAGGGAATCCCATATAAAGAAGATGTGGAGCTTGGTGTGATGATCGAGACTCCGGCCTCTGTTATGATCAGCCGTGAACTGGCAAAGGAAGTTGACTTCTTCAGTGTGGGAACGAATGACCTGACACAGTACACTCTGGCGATCGACCGTCAGAATTCAAAACTGGACGAGTTCTATGATCCGCATCATCCGGCAGTGCTGGCGATGATCCGCATGGCTGCAGAGAATGCACATGCAGAAGGAAAATGGATCGGCATTTGCGGAGAACTTGGCGCAGATCTGGAATTGACAGAAGAATTCCTGAAGATGGGACTGGATGAACTTTCTGTTTCTCCATCGATGGTTCTTCCGCTGAGAAAGAAAATCCGCGATTGTGAATAATCAGATACAAAAAAGGACATTGTCTGAAAAGACAGTGTTCTTTTTTGTGTTGGTAATTTCTTAAAAAAGAACTTGCAAACATATGTTCTGAATGCTATAATACAAAAAAGAACATATGTTCTGAAAGGGGCGGAAATATGGCGGAGATTATTCAGGAAAAAATGTCAATCTATGAAAAACTTCAGATTCTGACTGATGCGGCAAAGTATGATGTGGCGTGCACCTCCAGCGGCGTAGAAAGGAAAGGTGATGGCACAGGTATAGGCAATTGCAGCAAGGCGGGAATCTGTCACAGCTTTTCTACGGATGGAAGGTGTATTTCACTTCTGAAGATTTTATTTACGAATGAGTGTATTTATGACTGCAAATATTGTGTGAATCGATCTTCCAATGACGTGATCCGTACATCTTTTACGCCGGATGAGATCTGCACATTGACGATGGAATTTTACAGAAGAAATTATATCGAAGGATTGTTCTTAAGTTCTGGATTTTAAAAAATCCGAACTATACGATGGAGCTGATCTATGCAGCCTTGTATAAGCTGCGTCATGTCTGCAATTTTCAGGGATACATTCATGTAAAGGCAATTCCGGGAGCAGATCCGATTCTGATTCAGAAAGTGGGATTTCTGGCAGACAGGATGAGTGTGAATCTGGAATTGCCGACAGCCGAGAGTTTGAGACTTCTGGCACCACACAAGTCAAGAAAAAATATTCTGGCACCCATGCGGCTGGTCCAGGAGAAGTCCAAAGAGAACAGACAGGAGCTGACGCTGTATAAAAGTGCGCCGCGTTTTGTGCCTGCCGGCCAGAGTACGCAGATGATCATCGGCGCCTCTCCGGAGACAGATTATCAGATCCTGCGTGTGGCAGAGTCACTCTACCAGAAATTTGGATTAAAGCGTGTGTTTTATTCTGCTTTTGTGGCGGTCAATGAAGACAAGGCACTTCCGGCAAGAACATCAGATGGACCGCCGCTTCTTCGGGAACACAGACTATATCAGGCAGACTGGCTGCTGCGGTATTACAAGTTTGAAGCAAATGAGCTGCTGAATGAGAAAAATCCGAATTTTAATATATTCCTGGATCCGAAGTGTAACTGGGCGCTGAATCATCTGGAATATTTTCCTGTCGAAGTGAATCGGGCGTCATATGATGTTTTGCTGCGTGTTCCCGGGATCGGTTACAAATCAGCGGGCAGGATCGTAAAAGCAAGGCGGTTCGGATCTCTTGGATTTGAAGACCTCAGGAAAATGGGAGTGGTATTAAAACGGGCGCTCTATTTTATTACGTGCAGTGGAAAAATGATGTATAAAACGAAAATAGAAGAAGATTATATTACAAGGAATCTTTTGAATACGAAAGAACGTTTGCCGGACAGTGTTGCAGGGATGAATTATCAGCAGTTATCCTTATTTGATGATGTAAATTTTACCGGGAACCAGATCGTGACTATGGTATGACAGGAGAGGGATATGAAAAAGATTTATATTTGCAGAGATGACAGAACCGAGATGCTTTCGGCAATTTATGACGCATGGAAAGAAAACCGCAATAAAGAGGTAGGAATCGGGCTTTTGGGAAAGACACAGCAGCAGCTGTTCTGCGAATATGCAGAAGTTGTATCATCCGAAAAGAAAGCGCAGGCGGTGGAACGCCTGATACGGGATCATATGGGAGAGCAGACTTATGAGGATATTTCTTATGCCCTGTTGTGTGAAGATGCGATGAAAGCAGAGGCGATACTACATGTCATGCAGGCAGCGAGACAGGTAAAGCCAAGTAAAAGGATTATGGATTTTCTGGGCAATCCCTCTGTGGCAAAAGTGTTTGAAATGAAACGCAGAGTTTCGAATGAAGCCCATTATTTTATTGAGTTTGTAAGATTTCGGGAACTGGAAAACGGAGTTTTGTTTTCCGAGATAGAGCCGAAGAACAGGGTGCTGACATGTATCGCAGAGCATTTTGCAGATCGTTTTCCGATGGAAAACTGGGTGATCTATGACAATACGCATCAGGAATTTCTGGTGCATCCGGCCGGAAAGCATTGGGTGCTGGTACAAGGAGAAGTGCCAGAGCGGAATGTGACAGAGCAGATCACGGAAGCCGAGAAGGAGTATGAAAAATTGTGGAAAGGATTTTTTAAAACCATCTCGATCAAGGAACGGGAAAATTTAAAATGCCAGCGAACACATATACCGGTCAAATATCGTAAAAATGTGACAGAATTCCAGTAAAAAACTATTGTATAATAGGAGGACTTAGTTTAACATAAGGATAACAAAGTGGCGTTGATAAGAGAAAGGAAGGAGAGATATGGAGAGAGAGGCAATCGTCTGGCTGGCGCTTTTTGTTATTCTTCTGATTGTAGAACTGTTGACTGTGGGTCTGACCTCCATCTGGTTTGCAGGAGGTGCACTGGCAGCGCTGATTTTAGAGCTGCTGGGAGTTGATTTCATCTGGCAGATCGGGGCGTTTATCCTGGTTTCATTCGTGCTTGTGTATTTTACGAGGCCGTTTGCAGTAAGATATGTCAATGCACATCATGAAAAGACCAACTATGAACAGGCAGTGGGAAAAATTGTCAGAATTACACAAAGAGTAGATGATCTTGCACAGACCGGAAAAGGAATTCTGGACGGAATGGAATGGACCGTGAGGACAGATGGTAAAGAAGTGCTGGAAAAGGACACTCTGGCAAGAGTAATCCGGATTTCCGGCGTAAAATTGATTGTAGAACCGTATAAGGAGGACTAGAGGATGGGATTGATGGTATTAGGAGTTTTATTGGTATTGGTGATATTGATTCTGGCAGCAAATATCCGAATCGTACCACAGGCACATGCGTATATTCTGGAACGTCTGGGTGGATATAAAGAGACGTGGGGTGTTGGAATTCATTTTAAGATCCCGATTCTGGATCGTGTGGCAAAGAGAGTATCACTCAAAGAGCAGGTTGTAGATTTTGAACCGCAGGCCGTGATCACAAAAGATAATGTTACGATGCAGATTGATACGGTGATCTTTTTTCAGATTACAGATCCGAAGCAGTATGCGTATGGAGTGGAGAACCCGATTGCAGCGATTGAAAATCTGACAGCGACTACACTGCGTAATATCATCGGAGATCTGGAACTGGATGAGACTCTGACATCCAGAGAGACGATCAATTCGGAGATGCGCACATCGCTGGATATCGCTACAGACCCGTGGGGAATCAAGGTGAATCGTGTGGAACTGAAAAATATCATGCCTCCGACTGCAATCCAGGATGCGATGGAGAAACAGATGAAGGCAGAACGTGAAAGAAGGGAAGCGATTCTGAAAGCGGAAGGAGAAAAGAAATCTACAATTCTGGTGGCAGAAGGTAAGAAAGAATCTTTGATCCTGGAAGCGGAGGCGGAAAAACAGGCGGCAATCCTGAATGCGGAAGCAGAAAAACAGAAGAGAATCAAAGAGGCGGAAGGACAGGCGGAAGCAATCCGTACCGTTCAGAAAGCAACAGCAGAAGGAATTGAATTTATTAAACAGGCAGGTGCGGATGATGCAGTACTGACTTTAAAGAGTCTTGAAGCGTTTGCCAAAGCAGCAGACGGAAGAGCAACCAAGATTATCATTCCGTCCGAATTACAGGGAATCGCTGGTCTGACCAAGACGATCGCAGAGGTTGCAAGACCGGATAAAGCAGCAGAGTAGAGAACATGAAAGAGGAAACAATCATAAGGATATCTGTCCGCAGCCTTGTAGAATTTATTCTGCGGGAAGGGGACATTGACAACAGAGTGTCCGGCAGTATGGAAAAAGATGCCATGCTGCTGGGCGGTAAAATACACCGCAAAATACAAAGCCGTATGGGAACGAATTACACAGCGGAGGTTCCGCTTAAAATACAGATGCCGTGCGATGGGTTTGTTTTGCAGATAGAAGGGCGCGCCGATGGAGTTTTGAAAGATGACGGAAAAGTCCTGATCGATGAGATCAAGGGGATTTTGCGAAGTCTGGAACATCTGGAAGCGCCCGTTCCCGTTCATTTGGCTCAGGCAAAATGTTATGCTTATATTTATGCAGTTCAGAATTCTTTGAAGTGCATTGACGTTCAGATGACGTATTGTCAGATGGAAACAGAGGAAATCCGCAGGTTTTGCCAGGAATTTGAATTTCAAGAGCTTCAGACGTGGTTTCAGGATCTGGTGACACAATATGAAAAATGGGCAAAATTTGAAATTGAATGGCGGAATGTACGCAATGATTCGATCCGGCAGATTGAGTTCCTTTTCCCTATCGAGAAGGACAGCGCGACCTGGTGGCCTCGGTATACCGCACGATCTTGCGAAAGAAAAAGCTGTTTATCCAGGCGCCTACCGGAGTGGGAAAAACAATGGCAACTGTATTTCCGGCAGTGAGGGCAATGGGGGAAGGGCTGGGAGAAAAGATTTTTTATCTGACAGCGAAGACGATTATGAGGACAGTTGCAGAGCAGGCATTTTCCCTGTTGAAAGAAAAGGGGCTGTTGTATAAGACCATTACGCTGACAGCAAAAAAAAAATCTGTTTTTGTGAGGAGGCAGAGTGCAATCCGGATGCCTGTCCTTATGCAAAAGGACATTTTGACAGAGTGAATGATGCAGTTTTTGATCTGATCACACATTCCGGCGACTGGAGCAGAGAGGTTCTGGAAGAACAGGCGAAAAAGTACATGGTCTGTCCGTTTGAGATGTCTCTGGATGTGTCCAACTGGGCAGATGCAGTGATCTGTGATTACAATTATGTGTTTGATCCGCAGGCTCATATAAAGCGCTTTTTCTCAGAAAGTGGAAAAGGGGAATACCTGTTTCTGATCGATGAGGCGCATAATCTGGTGGAGCGGGGAAGGGAGATGTATAGTGCATCTCTATACAAAGAAGATTTACTGGAAGTAAGAAAACTGGTAAAAGCAGAGGATCCGAAACTGGCAAAGGGTTTGTCAGAATGTAATCAGCAGTTTTTGGAATTAAAGAGAGAGTGTGAGCATTATCAGATTTTAAAAAGTGTATCGCATATTGCGTTAAAGTTGATGAATGTGCTTTCGAAACTGGAAGATTATCTGGAAGAATGCAAGGATGCAGAAAAGAAAAAGCGGGTGCTGGATTTTTATTTTGCAGTGCGCAGTTTTTTAAATATCCATGATATCATGGATGAAAATTATGTGATCTTTTCGGAAATGATGGAAGACGGAAGGTTTCAAATCAAGCTTTTTTGTGTCAATCCGGCGGTGAATCTTCAAAATTATCTGGAACAGGGAAACAGTACGATTTTCTTTTCTGCAACACTGCTTCCGGTTCATTACTATAAAAAGCTGCTTAGTGTTGAGAAAGATGATTATGCAGTGTATGCACATAGTTCTTTTCCGCAGGAAAATAAATTTCTTTTTATTGGAACGGATGTAAGTACCCGTTATACAAGAAGGGGAGAGAGTACATATCAGAGATTTGCCAGATATATTGCAGTGATGGCAGAACAGAAAAAAGGAAATTATATGGCGTTTTTTCCATCGTACCGTTTTTTGGAAGAGGTACATACGTGCTTTTTGGAGTGTGTTGATCACGAAGTCGACAGTATCTGTCAGGTTTCGTATATGGATGAAGAACAGAGGGAAGAGTTTTTGGAGGAATTTGAACAGGAAAGAGAGAAAAGTCTGGTTGCATTTTGCGTGATGGGCGGAATTTTTTCAGAGGGGATTGATCTGACAGATGACAAGTTGATCGGAGCAGTGATCGCCGGAACAGGGCTTCCTCAGGTGTGTACAGAACGGGAAATTTTAAAGCAGTATTTTAATGCTGCTGACATGGATGGATTTGACTATGCGTATCTGTATCCGGGAATGAACAAAGTTCTGCAGTCTGCCGGGAGGGTGATCCGAACGGAAAGTGACAGAGGTGTGATCCTGTTGTTGGATGACAGATTTCGGGCAATGCGATACCGGGAAGTGTTTCCGAGAGAGTGGCAGCAGTATCAACTGGGAAGTGTGAAAAATCTGGAACAAGAAATACGGACTTTCTGGGAAAGTCCGTAATTGTACATCAGTCAAAAAAACTTAAGAATTCTTTTGCTGCCTTTGAGGTCAGCACCTGTTCATTATAAGCGATGACAAGCTCACGCTCTGGCAGTTCTTCTTCTGTCTGGACAGCAAAGAGATCGCAAGTCTGCTCAGAGAGACAGAAATTTGGAATAAATGCGATTCCGAGTCCGATTCGTGCAAGATCGATCAGAAGATCATTGCTGGTCAGCTCGATTTCAGGAACCAGATCCAGTTGATGCTGCTGGAAGAGGCGGTGCAGATATTCACTGGTGGTACTGTGCTTGTCCAGCATCAGAATTGGATATTTTGACAGTTCCTGATAGGAAAGTTTCTTTCCTTTCAACTCTGCAAAATCCTGGTTGGCAATAAAAACATCATGAAATTTTTTGATCTTTTTGATCGAAGAGACATTGCTTAAGTAGCTGTTTGGGTAGTTGACCACAATGAGATCGACCTGTCCGGATTCCAGTAATTCTACACATTTGATGGATGTCTGGTTGACAACTTTGATGTGGGCATTTGGAAATGCTTCGTGAAATTTCTTTAAATAGGGAACCAGAAAATATCGGCAGATCGTATCACTGGCTCCAATCCGAATCTGTCCACCGGTAGAAGCTGCATCCAGAAGCTGGGATTCCCCGCGCTGGATCAGATGCATGGCAGGTTCGATATGGCGAAGGAGGATTTCTCCTTCCGGTGTGAGCTGGACTTTTTTTGTACTGCGGATAAAAAGCACCTGATCCAGCTTGCGTTCCAGTGTTTTGATAGACTGACTGACAGCAGATTGTGAGATGAAAAGCTGTTTGGAAGCTTCGGAAAAACTCAAAGTAGATGCCACGTGATAGAATACCTTATATAGTTCATAGTTAATATCCATTATTAGACCTCCTAATAAGTGCTCCCTGTATTATAGGGCAAAAATGAATGAATTACAATCTATATTGTGGTAAAATATACAGGAATCGCAGAAGAATGGAAAAAATGACGAAAGCAGAAAAGACTGGGAGGTAAAATGCGTGAAAAAAGTACAATGGTTTTTGGGAATCGTGTTTTCTCTGGCGCTGATTCTGGTGCTGCTGATCAGCAGCTTTCAATTTGCGGCGTATGGAGATTTTGGATTTTACGAAAAAGAATATAAGAAATATGATGTGGTCTCGGATCTTGATATGGAGCTGAAAGATGTGATGTATGTGACCTATGAGATGATGGATTATCTGATCGGTGACAGAGAAAATCTGGATGTGTACACAGTGGTAGAAGGAAAAGAGCAGGACTTTTTTAATGAGCAGGACAAATTGCATATGGCTGATGTGAAAAATTTGTTTCTTGGTGGTCTTATGGTAAGAAGAGTATCAGCGGCGGTGATGCTGCTCTGTCTTTTCGTACTTTGGGTGACAAAGGCGAATTGGAAAAAGATTCTGGCAAGAGGATATCAGATCGGTCTTGGGATCGCCACAGCCGGAGTCGCGTTTCTGGCAGGAGCGCTGATTGTAGATTTTAATACAGCATTTACGGTATTCCATGAGATATTTTTTACCAATGATCTGTGGTTGTTTGATCCCGCTGAGGATTATATGATCCGGATGCTGCCGGAAGGTTTTTTCTATGATATGGCATTGCGCATTGGGGGAATCTTCATTATCAGTATGCTGATCTTTCTGGCAGTCAGTGTGTTTCTCGCCAGACAGGCCAAGAAAGATGAAAATGAAAGAAAAATTAAAAGTACTTATGAGTGAGTTTAATTATATTAATTATACTTATGAGAAAAAATGTGGTAAGATTACGGTAAAAAGAGTTACTTAATGTTTGAAAGAAGTGCAAAGGAGATTGTATATGAGCAACGTAAAGCGCGTATATGTAGAAAAAAAGGCAGAATTTGCCGTACAGGCAAAAGAATTGAGACATGAGATCAGAAGTTATCTTGGAATTGAAACTGTGACAGGTGTCAGAGTTCTGATTCGTTATGATGTGGAGAATCTTTCAGAAGATACGTTTGAGAAAGCATGTAATGGGATTTTTGCGGAACCGCCGGTAGATGTACTTTATCTTGAGAGCTTTCCGGTATCTGACAAAGATCATGTATTTTCGGTAGAATATCTGCCGGGACAGTTTGATCAGAGAGCAGATTCTGCTGAACAGTGTGTGCAGTTTATCAAAGAGGACGAGTCTCCTGTAATCAAAACGGCGACAACATATGTCATCGAAGGAAACGTAACAGAGGATGAATTTGCAGCGATCAAGAATCACTGTATCAACCCTGTGGACTCAAGAGAGACAGGAATGGAAAAACCGGAAACGTTAGTGACTGTGTTTGAGGAACCGGAAGATGTGAAAGTATTTGATGGTTTTGAGACAATGCCGGAAGCAGAATTAAAAGCGCTTTATGATTCCCTTGGGCTGGCAATGACATTTAAAGATTTCCAGCATATCCAGAATTATTATCACGGAGAAGAGCATAGAAATCCGACTATGACAGAGATTCGTGTTCTGGATACATACTGGTCTGATCACTGCCGTCACACGACATTCTCTACAGAGTTAAAGGATGTGACATTCGGTGAAGGAGACTATAAAGAGCCGATCGTCAATACATACAAACAGTATTTAAGTGACCACAGTGAGATCTTCAAAGGAAGAGAAGATAAGTTTGTCTGCCTGATGGATCTTGCGCTGATGGCGATGCGTAAGCTGAAAAAAGAGGAAAGCTTGCAGATCAGGAAGAATCAGATGAAATCAATGCATGCAGTATTGTTGTTCCGATCAAAGTAGATGGAGTGGAAGAAGAGTGGCTGATCAATTTTAAAAATAGAGACACACAATCACCCGACAGAGATTGAACCGTTTGGTGGAGCGGCAACCTGCCTTGGCGGTGCAATCCGTGATCCGTTGTCAGGACGTACTTATGTATATCAGGCAATGCGTGTGACAGGAGCTGCAGATCCGACGGTATCTGTAAAAGAGACTTTAAAAGGAAAACTTCCTCAGAAAAAACTGGTGAGAGGAGCTGCTCACGGATACAGTTCTTACGGAAACCAGATCGGTCTGGCGACAGGACTGGTAAAAGAAATCTATCATCCGGATTATGTGGCAAAACGTATGGAGATCGGTGCAGTGCTTGGAGCTGCTCCAAGACGTGCGGTGATCCGTGAGAATTCAGATCCGGGAGATATTATCGTACTGCTCGGCGGACGTACCGGACGTGACGGATGCGGTGGAGCAACAGGTTCTTCCAAAGTACATACAGAAGAATCTATTGAGACTTGTGGCGCAGAGGTTCAGAAAGGAAATCCTCCGACAGAGCGCAAGATTCAGCGCTTATTCCGCAGAGAAGAAGTAAGTAAGCTGATTAAAAAGTGCAACGACTTTGGTGCGGGCGGTGTTTCTGTTGCGATTGGAGAACTTGCAGACGGACTTCGTGTGGATCTGGATAAAGTACCGAAAAAATATGCAGGTCTGGATGGAACAGAGATTGCTATTTCAGAATCTCAGGAGCGAATGGCGGTAGTCGTAGATCCGAAAGATGTGGCAGAATTCATGTCTTATGCAAAGGAAGAAAACTTAGAAGCAGTCGAAGTTGCAGTAGTGACAGAATCTCCGAGACTGGTTTTGGTGTGGAGAGGAAATGAAATTGTCAATATTTCCCGAGCGTTCCTTGACACCAATGGAGCACATCAGGAGACAACAGTAGAAGTTGAGATTCCTGCAAAGAAAGACAGTCTGTTCGTAAAAGAAGAAGTGACGGATGTAAAAGAAAAATGGCTGGAGACCTTAAAGGATTTAAATGTATGCTCTCAGAAAGGTCTGGTAGAGATGTTCGACGGCTCCATCGGAGCAGGTTCCGTGTTTATGCCGTACGGTGGCCAGTATCAGATGACAGAGACACAGGCTATGGTTGCAAAAGTTCCGGTTATGAATGGAACAACAGATGCGGTTTCTATGATGAGCTACGGATTTGATCCATATCTGTCAAGCTGGAGTCCGTATCATGGAGCGATTTATGCAGTGGTAGAGTCAGTTGCGAAGATCGTAGCCGCAGGTGGAGATTATAGCAAGATTCGTTTTACATTCCAGGAATATTTCCGTCGTATGACAGAAGATCCGAAGAGATGGAGTCAGCCGTTTGCAGCACTCTTGGGTGCATATGAAGCACAGCTTGGATTCGGGCTTCCGTCTATCGGGGGGAAAGACAGTATGTCTGGAACATTCCAGGATATTGATGTTCCGCCGACTCTTGTATCGTTTGCCGTAGACATGGCAACAGAGGATGAGATTATTACTCCAGAACTGAAAAAGTCAGGAAATAAACTGGTTTGGATGAAGATTGAAAAAGATCAGTATGATCTCCCGGTTTATACACAGCTGATGGATCAGTATGGCAAATTTGCAGCAGATATCCACAGTGGAAAGATTGTTTCCGCATATGCGCTGGATCGTCATGGTGTAATCGCTGCGGCAAGTAAGATGGCATTTGGAAATAAACTGGGTGTGAAGATCGAGCATAATCTGGATGCGGGAGAATTGTTTGCGCCGGCATTTGGAGATATTATTGCAGAAGTTCCGGCAGACAAAGTGGGAGAACTGAGCATTGCATACACGGTGATCGGTGAGGTTCTCGAAGAGCAGAAATTTGTTTATGCGGATACCGAAATTGCTCTGACAGAAGCGGAAGAAGCATGGACAGGCACTCTGGAAAGTGTATTTGCGACAAAATCTTCCGCAGATAATGATGAAGTGGTGGAAGAAAAGCTCTATCATACATCTGATATTTATATCTGCAGTCATAAGATCGGACAGCCGACCGTATTTATTCCGGTATTTCCTGGAACAAACTGTGAGTATGACAGCCGTAAGGCGTTTGAGAGAGCAGGCGCAAATGTGATCACAAAGGTATTCCGTAATATGAATGCAGAGGATATCCGTGATTCTGTTGCCGAGTTTGAAAAGGCAATCGGACAGGCACAGATGATCATGTTCCCGGGTGGATTCAGTGCAGGAGATGAACCGGATGGTTCTGCAAAATTCTTTGCAACTGCATTCCAGAATGCAAAGATCAAAGAAGCAGTAGAAAAACTGTTGAATGAAAGAGATGGACTGGCGCTCGGTATCTGCAACGGATTCCAGGCACTGATCAAACTGGGACTGGTTCCTTATGGTAAGATTGCAGGACAGACAGTGGATTCTCCAACATTGACATATAACACGATTGGACGTCATATTTCAAAGATGGTCTACACAAAAGTTGTGACAAACAAATCACCTTGGCTTGCAGGTGCAGAGCTCGGAGGGGTTTACACAAATCCGGCTTCCCACGGAGAAGGTCGTTTTGTAGCGAGTGAAGAGTGGCTGGATCAGTTATTCGCGAACGGTCAGGTAGCAACACAGTACTGTGATCCTTCAGGAAATATCAGTATGAACGAAGAGTGGAATGTCAATGGCTCCTACCGTGCGATCGAAGGTATCACAAGTCCGGATGGAAGAGTACTTGGAAAGATGGCACATTCCGAACGCCGCGGTGATTCTGTAGCAATCAATATCTACGGAGAGCAGGATCTGAAGATCTTTGAATCAGGTGTGAAATATTTTAAATAAAAGAATGGTTTGATTTGAAAAACAGACTTGTATTTTTGTGACAGTCTGATATAATTTAATTTGTAATTAATAGCAAAGGCTGTTACTGGTAATGCAGGCAAGACCGAGAACAATGAGGAGCATGAGATTATTGCACCTCTTGTCTTGGTCTTTTTTTATGAAAAAAGCAGGATAATACAGATACGGCCGATCTGTAAACAGTGCAAAAAGCAGCCGGAAAAGGAGGTAAATATGGATTATAAAGCAATAGGTAAAAAATAATAAGTCTGGTTGGCGGGACAGAGAATATCAGGCAACTGACACATTGTGCAACACGCTTGAGGTTTGAGTTTTATAAGAAAGAAAAAGTAGATGTAAAAAGTATAGAAAACATTCCGGGAGTAATTGGAGTTGTAGAAAAAGGAGGGCAATTTCAGGTCATTATAGGAAATGAAGTGCAGACTGCTTTTCGGGCAATTTCTGAGGAAATGAAGCATAGTGAGGAGAATGATGGAAACAGAGAACTGGACCGGGAAGAAAAACGACGATTGTCAATCGGATCATAAGTGTGATTTCTACTACATTCACACCGGTGATTCCGGCATTGATTGGCGGAGGTATGATAAAGGCAGTACTTTCTATTCTGGTTTTGGCAAAACTGGTAGATCCGTCAGAATCCACTTATAGTATTTTGACATTTATTTCAGATGCACCATTCTATTTTATGCCGGTTCTATTGGCATATGGAGCAGCTATGAAATTTAAGTGCAATCCTATTCTGGCAATCACAATGGCGTGCGCATTACTTCATCCATCCTGGAACGGTATGGTGGAAGCGGGAGAGTCAATTACTTTTTTTGGGATACCAGTAGTATTGGTAAATTACTCATCTTCTGTAGTACCGATCATCCTGAGTGTTTGGATTATGTCTTATGTAGAGCGATTTGCAGAGAAATATTCTCCGTCAGTGATTAAATTTTTCCTGAAGCCGCTGCTCATAATGTTTATTGCGATCCCGATTGCGCTTTTGGGAGTTGGACCATTCGGAAATTTGCTTAATGATATTGTGCAGACAGGAGCAACTGTGTTAAATGAAAAAGTAAGCTGGCTGATTCCCATGCTGATGGGAGCGTTTCAACCATTTTTAACATTAACAGGAACCGCATGGGCAATGACACCGATTGCAACGGGACAGATTTCTTCACTTGGATATGAAGTCGTCAATGGTCCGGGAATGCTGGCTTCGAATATTGCGCAGGGGGGAGCCACTCTTGCCGTAGCCTTTAAAACGAAGAACAAGGAGTTGAAGCAAATGGCGGCATCTTCTGGATTTACAGCAGTGATGGGAATAACAGAGCCTTGTCTTTATGGTGTTTTGTTAAAATTAAAACGTCCTTTGATTGCATCTATGATTGGTGGTGCAGCAGGTGGGATTTATGCAGGTATATCGGGACTTGTGCGTTATGCGTTTGTATCGCCGGGACTTACTGCTATTCCAGCTTTTATTGGAGAGAATCCGTGGAATGTAGTGCATGCATTGATCACAATTGTAATTTCCTTTGTGGTAGGATTTGCGGCGTCATGGCTGCTTGGTTTTCAAGAAAGTACGGAAGTGGAAGGCACTTCAAAAAAAGACGGTGTATCAGGTGAATGGATCAAAGCTCCGGTTACAGGGCGAGCGGCAGAATTGTCAGAGGTGGCAGATGATGTGTTTGCAAAGGAAGTATTGGGGAAAGGTGCAGCTATATTTCCAGAAGAAGGACGTGTGTATGCACCGGGATCTGGAGAAATTACAATATTTTTGAGACAGGACATGCCATAGGGATGAAACTGGACAATGGAGCAGAAGTTTTGATTCATGTAGGGATTGATACGGTAAATCTTCAGGGAAAATATTTTACACCAAAAGTAAAAGCAGGAAGCAGAGTAGAAGCGGGCGAGCTTTTGTTAGAGTTTGATTTGCAGGCAATTGCAGAAGAGGGGTATGATACAGTGATCCCGATCATTGTAACGAATACACCAAATTACCGTGATGTAGAGTTGACAACATGTGGGCAGAAAAAAGCGGGAGAGAACCTGCTTGGTTTGGTTTGATTTATATAGAAAACTGTGTAATATTCAAAGAAAGGAAGAAGATCAAATATGATTTATCAAAAATTAAAACCATTTCCGTCAGGATTTTTGTGGGGTGCGTCTACGTCTGCTTATCAGGTAGAAGGCGGAGTGGATGAAGATGGAAAAAGTCCGTCCATCATTGATATGTATGAACATCCGGAAGGAGTTGCCGATTTTTCGGTGGCAAGTGATCATTATCACAGATATAAGGAAGATATTGCCCTATTTGCAGAAATGGGATTAAAAGCATATCGTTTTTCTGTTGCGTGGACCAGGATTTTACCAAATGGTGTAGGGGATGTTAACGAAAAAGGGGTTGCCTATTATAGGGATGTGATTCGTGAATGTAAGAAAAATGGTATTGAGCCAATTATTACGATGTACCATTTTGATTTACCCTATTGTCTGGAGAAAAAAGGGGGATGGTCAAATCGGGAAACTATACATGCTTTTGTGGAATATGCGGAAGTTCTGTTTCAGAATTTTGGGGAAGAAGTAATTTACTGGCTGACAATCAACGAGCAGAACACCATGATTTTGCATCCGGGGGCAATTGGACTTCCTAAAGGGCGAAAACTGCCAACAAAAAAGGAACTTTATCAACAGAATCATCATATGATGTTGGCGCAGGCGAAGGTTATGAAGTTGTTCCATCAAATGGTATCCGGCGGGAAAATTGGTCCGGCGTTGAATTTGACAGCAATGTATCAGGAAAGCAGCCGACCGGAAGATGCGATTGCAGCACATAACTGGGAGGTGTTACGTTGTTGGAATTTTGCGGATGTTCCGGTATTTGGAAGTTATCATCCTTTGGCGTGGGAATATATGAAGGACAGAGGAATTGCACCTGAGTTGCAACCAGGAGATATAGAATGCCTTAAAGATGCGAAACCAGATTTTATTGCGATGAATTATTATTCTACAGCCACGATCGCAGCAAGCAGAGGTGATGCATCGGATGTGGCAGCCAGGGCAGGTGATCAGCAGATTATGTTGGGAGAACCGGGGGTATATCGTCCGGGGGAAAATCCGTATGTGGGAAAAACACAGTACGGATGGGTTGTAGATCCGGTTGGTTTTAGGTATACTTTAAGAAAAGTATATGAGAGATACCATCTTCCGATTTTAGTGACAGAAAACGGAATTGGAGCACCGGATATTCTGGAAGCTGATGGAAAAATACATGATGCGTACAGGATTCAGTTTATTCGGGAGCATTTACAGCAGATGCGTCTTGCGATCACAGATGGAGTACAGATATTGGGATATTGTCCATGGGCGGCTATTGATGTGGTAAGTACACATCAGGGATATCGTAAACGGTATGGATTTATTTATGTGGATCGGGAAGAGTTTGATTTGAAAGAATTGAAACGTTTTCGAAAAGATAGTTTTTACTGGTATGCAAATGTGATTTTAGAAAACGGACAGAATTTATAAAATAAAAAGCTGAGGGTATAGGCGATGATCATAAAGAAAGTACTGAATAATAATCTTCTTTTAGTGGAGAGTGAGAATGGGAAGGAGCAGATCGCAATGGGGAAGGGACTGCGGTTTTCTTATAAAGTAGGAGAACGTCTCCGTGAAACAGATGTGGAAAAAATCTATATGCTGAAAGATGAAAAAAATACACAGGATTATATAAGGCTGCTTCAGGATGTGCCTGCAAGTTATGCAGAAGTAATCCAAGATGCAGTACAGATGGTAACGTGTAAAATGGCTTCCAGATTAAATGAGCAAATTTTTGTGACGTTGTCTGATCATCTGATCTATGCTCTGGAGAGGTATAAAAAGGAATCGTTTTACAAAACAGGATGCTTTGGGAAATTCAGAAATTTTATCCGAAAGAGTATCTGTTGGGGAGTGAGGTTCTTTCTTATCTTAATCAGGAGTTAAATGTCAATCTTCCTGAGGAGGAAGCTGGGAATATTGCATTTCACATAGTAAATGCGCAGATTGATGCGACAGAGAATAAAATAGGAATGCAGAACGGAATGCTTATGGTAAAAATGCTGAAAGATTTGTTTCAGATTGTTCAACTGTATTATCAGTGGGAAATTGATGAAGAAAGTATCAATTACTCCAGGTTCGTAATCCATATGCAATTTTTTTTGCAACGGCTTTTGGAAGATAAGATGTTAGAGAATGCGGATGCATGGATTTATCATTCAGTAGTACAGCAGGAGAAAAAGGCTGCAGGATGTGTGGAGCAAATTCGAAAATATATTCGGAATTTGCTCCAGAAAGAAATTACAGAAGAGGAAAGGGTTTATTTGATTGTACATATTTCCAGAATTAAACAAAAGCAATAAAAATAAAAATGAGCGGATTCCGAAAACAACTTGAACTAAAAAAGTTCAAGTTGTTTTTTTGTGCATAATGCACAAAGAGGAAGGAGAGAAAAATGACAAACCGAGAGTTGTTTAGAGTAAGTAAAAAGAGATTATGTGAATTAACCAGTCAGTATTACGAGCTGGTAACATTGAAAGAGGTCGCATATGAAAAAGTTTCTAAGCACTTTGGATATTTTCTATTTTTTATGAATCAAAATCAGCATGAGGTAAAAGTGTATTTTGACAGGTATCGAGATACAAATATCCTTCGGATTGAGTGTAGGCAAGAAGCTTTTGAAAAAATGTATCATCCATCTGATCAAGAACTTTTAACACTCGGATTGATCAGAAAAGAAAAGTATGAGCAACTCTGCCGATGTGCATAAGGGGGAAAGAAAATGTACGACTGGGGAAAAGAACAAGAAAAAGAAATTGCAACAATAAAGGAGAGAACCATATATCTGAATCTTTCAGATGCAGATTGCAAGAGAATCTCAACGTATGCAGCCAAAGCAAATATCACAGTATCACAATTACTGGAAAGTTTTATTGGAGATCTTGTAAATGGAACTTATACAAATGGAAGTGATGAAGGAGATTGTGCTCAAGAATGGTTTGAACGCTGTGGTTATGGCATGAATTCTGAGAAAACATTTTTAAGATATATATTGGAAGAAGGGGATGATGTGGGGCTTTTGCTGAATGGTTTAGAAAATATAAAGAAAAGTAAAGAACTGATACAAACGCTAAAAGAGGATTTGCAAAAAGAAATTGACCGTCAGCGAGAAAATCCTGAATATCAATACGAATGGGAAGAAGAGGATAAAGAATGTATTCAAACGGAGCAGGAAGAATTGGATGCAACAATTCAGTCTGTGAAAGAATGGTGGGAAGAGTACCAGGAGTGGAAAAAGCAAAAGAACTGGTGGGATGTTGAAGAAGATACTGCGGAACGAACATTTGATGAAGAGCTGATAATCATCCAGAAATGGTGGAATACATACCAAATTTTTAGGAAATGAAATGGAATAAATCAAGATGTTCCGAAATTCGGAACGCAAAATAGAAGGAGAAAGCACATGATAAAAATTTTATACGAACATAGAAAAATTATTGAAGAAATGTATAACAGCCCAGGTGCCGCTCAGCAGGATTGCAGCCAGAATTAATGTTGCCAGAAATACACTTTACAAAGAACTAAAAAGAGGAGGCGTAACGAAACCATCCGATATATATTCTGCGGATTTAGCACAGGAGAATACAAAACAAAGGAAATGGTCTTAAGCGGAAACCACTGAAAGTGAGAGAAAGTCGGAGTGTCAGGCAAATGAAGATAAGCGAGGAACGGATTAAATGGGTATTACGTGATTATGAGGGTGTTCTGAAATATTGTGATGCCAGATATGAGAATTATCGTAGAAGTTATATCTGTGAGAAACAGGAACTACAAAATTTTGTACTGCCAAAGATAGACTTTGCACCACGTAGCAGTAGTGGAGGGGAGAAGCGAGATCTATCGGATTTATATGAAAGCTGGACGGAACGCCAGAAGAAGTTTCAAAAGGAACTGATCAATCTGATGTTTGAAGTCGAAAAAGAGCGGGAAGAAATTCATCGTGTTTGGTTGTGCTTTCAAATGCTACCCCAAAAAGAATATGAAATTTTGCAAAAGCTGTATGTGGAGAAGCATCCATATAAAGAAGTGGAACTGGACAGTGGGATCAGTCACCGAGCCTTTGAAAGGATCAGAAAGCACGCAATTGAGCTGATTCAGAATGCCTATGAAAGTAAATGGAAAAAGAAAAGCTGTTGGTTTATGCAAAAATGAAAAAGAGCACAGACAGCAGAAGATAGAAGAGGAACCCTATCAACAGATGGACTTATCCAGTTTTATAGATACGGGGAAGAATCATGTTCCGGATTTCGGAACAAACAAAGGATAGAAAGAAAGGATGTTCCGAAATTCGGAACAAAAGGTGAAGAGCATGAAACGATTTGTGATCGGAAATTTAAAGGGCGGCGTTGGGAAAACAACAACAGCGGTGAATCTGGCATACAGTATGGCAAAGTTAGGCAAAAAGGTTTTAGTTTTGGATGCAGATCCTCAGACCAATCTGACTCCATTTTTTATCAAAGTAAACGCAAATGGACACACGATCAAAACAGTGCTGCAACATCCAAACCTGGTGCGCAGTGCCATTTACCGGACACGATATGCAAACATCGATATCATTAAAGGGAGTACAGATTTAGTAGAAAATGATGCATATGATACCAATGCTCTTTTGAAGGCACTGATGCAGATTCAGGATCGATATGACGTTTGCATTATGGATACCAGACCGGCCATGGAATTGATTACGACAAGTGCACTTTATGCGGCAGATGTCCTGATCACGCCGGTTTGTCTGGATAAATTTTGTCGGGACAACCTCCTTCTGGTAGAAGATAAATACCATCATTTACAAGAACAGGGGGTGGGCGTAGAATGGAAGATCTTTGCAAATAAAGTAGAAAATAAGCGGGCACAGAGACATACCTACATCGACATGGTGGAACGGCATTGCTGGCCGTTTATGGAAACTTGTATCAGTAAGGGTGCGGTTGTGGAAAATGCGCTGGAATACTATAAGCCAGTTATGAAGCACCGCTCTAAAAGTCAAGTGGCACTTGATTTTATGGATTTGGCTATGGAGTTACAGGAGGTGTAAGGGATGGCAAAGATTAGTAATATTTTCAAAGAAGAAACAAAAAAAGCAGACTTACATCCCAAGAGAGTTACCCATTGGATTCATTATACCAAGCTGAAAGATAACCCTGCCCAGTACCGTTATGGAAAAACGATGCAGGAGCGGGAAGAACTAAAAGGGGAAGTCCGCAGGAAAGAGGAAGCCCTGGCGGATCTGATTGAAGCGGATGGGGAAGTGATCCAGGATCTTCTGGTTAGAAAAATTGACACCGATGAATATGAAATCATTGCCGGACATCATCGAAGAAACGCCTGTAAGATTCTAGTGGAAGAACGGAATCAGGAAAGTTATGCCATGCTTCCCTGTATCATTCGGAACCTTTCAGATGTACGGTCTGAATTTACCTGCTATTCCTCCAATGGATATGCAGCAAAAACGGATTATGAAATTATGTGTGAACTGGAAGGAATGAGTCATCTGTTGAGGACTTATCCGGAAGAATTTCCGAATCTTCCAGCGGGAAGGCTTGCAGATAAGTTGGCAGCGCAGCTACAGATGTCCAAAAGCACAATTGGAGAATATCGGACGATCGCAAATAATCTGGGAGAAAAGGGGATGCAGGCCTTTCAGGCAGGGAAATTGAAAAAAAGTGCAGCTGTGGAACTGGCAACCTTACCGGAAGAAGAGCAGGAAGAACTCTTAAAACAAGGGATTGTAAATCACAAAGAAATTAAAGCATACAAAAAAAGTAAGGATGTTCCGAAATCCGGAACAATGGAACTTCCACTCCTGCAGTTTGAAACCGAACAGGAATGGAAAGATTTCTTACTGCAATATCCAAGCTGGACAATTGTAAAACAAAAATAAAATGACAGAAGAAATTCTTTATGAATACAGACTGATCAATGGAACAAGAATTTTGGTGCGGGAGTTTCCTTATACATCTGGAGAGGAAACTATTTCCTGTCAAGAGTGGTATCTGTGGAGACCAGAGATCCGGCATTTCCGTAATGCAAGGGTAAGGTTGGAAGACATCATAGATTATATGCGAAAGGAAAATGAGTGAAGTAATGCTGTTCCGAAATTCGGAACAGTAAATCGCTCAGATATAAATGAATCGAAAAGATAAATCATGTTTAGAAATTTGGAACAGGAGGAACAAAGGCGTTGCAAGTGGATATTTTTCATAGAATGTTTGAATTTTATACCACATCGTACACCCATTTTGAGAATAGAGCAGAAGATATTTTGATTTACCTTGAAGAGATGGGGGATTGTGTCAAAAAAGAAATCATCCAGGAAGATACTTTATATACGCAAGAATGCGACATGTATCATTTTGAATCAAAGTTTGCAAGGCAATGTCAGGAAAGAATCAGGGCAGAAAGAGGGTATCATTTCCAGATTACAGAAGAGCAGGAAGAGGAGTATTTCTCCCATATTGTTGATGCAGATGTATTGTTTTGCGTTATGTATGCACATTGGATTGGTTTGGACAAAGGAAAAATCAATTGTATAAAGAAAGCAAAGACTGAAAAAACAGCAAGAAAGAGGTTGAAAGAGTCTTTGCCAATTGAAAATATTTATTATATTGATTCCCCAGAAGGAGAGGTGACTGCCTATAAACTAGAAGAAGGTATCTTGGTAACGGAGAGTGGAGAACGATATGAAATTGTGTAGAAATTATTAAAGTTTAGTAATCATTATGTACGAACTGTTATAAAGGGTTGTACTAAAATAGCTTTTTTCTTGATTTTTTATTTCAGCTGTAAAGATAATTCCACAGCAATATTCAGTGGGAGTTTTATACTCCGATGGAAGATGTCCATACACTGGCAATGTGACAAAAATACGTCCTAAAAATTTATTGGTTTCTATATGACGGAGAAGAAGGCGAAATTTTTGAGATTTCTTATCATACTCCCATTTAATTTTTGCTTTTCCGTAGAAATATTTATAACAATTATAATCCTCTTCTCGAAAAAGGGAGATCAATACGTTTTCGCCCCATACGTTTGTTTCGTGACGAATGAGAAGCGTGTGTAGTGGTAGAGGAAGTTTTTGAAGTACTGGAACTATGATGAACAGGGATATGTTTTGAATGAGAGACAAATAGAGAACAAAGTACGCTTTGCATCTCTCTCTGAATAATTGTTATATTTTGATCGTTTTCTACAAAGATTTTTGCTGCTTTCCGAGAGCGTTCGTCTTGTTGTAAATCACAATTTTCATGGTGCTTGGCCTTTGGGTAGGCTCGGAAGTAAGGAACTACAGCATTGATATATGATAGTTGCGCTAAATGACATTCAGGGCAAAAAAAGGAGAATTTATAATTTTCTATATAGGTACGTGGATCTTGATTATAGATAGTTTTGATAGTTTCGATAGAAAGAGTTTCATTGTCATAGATACTATAAGCTTCTTCAAATTTCATAAGTATAATCCCTTCGTTTATATTTTAAGAAAATTATACTTCAATAATTAAAAGTAATCAAGGAGATAACGATAAATGAGGAATAAAAAGATAAAAGAAATTATGAAAGAACGAAATATAACGCAATACAGATTGTCGAAACTGTCAGGCGTAAGTGAAGGGAATTTATCGGTAATGTTAAGGAATGAAAACTGTGACCCGAGGATAAGTACAGTTATGGCTATTGCGAAAGCCTTAAAAATAGAAGTCACAGAAATTTTATGATTTGTTAGAAAAAAGATGAAGTAGGCACAAGGAATACTGTTCCGAATTTCGGAACAACAGAATAAGGAGAAAAAAATGAGAGATCCATTGTATTTTTATGAAGATGAATCATATGAAGCGGATGAAAATGCAATACTGATTCCAAAGGAATTGGTATTTACAGAAGCATTTGCAAAGCTACCCGGAGACGCACAGATCTTATATTTTGTAATGTTGGAGTATCTGAATGATGCAGAAGAGAAAGGGTGGATTGATGAAGAAGGAAAGCTCTATATTGAGTTTCCAATCCAGGAGATTATGAATCTACTCCATTGCAGCGAAAGAAAAGCAATCCGGTTATTGGAAGAATTGGATGAACAAAAAGGGCTTGGGTTGATCAAGAAAAAACACAGGGTGGCAAGAAACCAAACAGGCTGTATTTAAAGCCACTTGCAAAGGTGTTAAAGGAACTGAAAGAAAAGTAATGTTCCGAAATTCGGAACGGAACAGGAGCAGATATGGGGAAACTATCAAAACACACGAGAAAAAGACTTATCAAGTTATTGACAGCAATGGGGATGTTTGGACTGATGGCAGCATGGGAACGATCAATGCGTCCCTGGTAACAGGACGGGAAGTGTTTAAAAGTGCAATCCTTTCCAATGCGAGCTATGTCATCCTGTTACATAATCATCCGTCTGGTGATCCGCAGCCGAGTCACCATGATTTTCTGGTTACATCAAAATTGTGTGCGGGTGGAAATATTTTAGGAATTGACGTGTTGGATCATATCATTGTAGGTGGGCGTACAGGAAAGTATCATTCCATGGCAAAGGAGGGCGAACTGGAAAATTTGCGGACAAAACTATTGGAATCGGCAAAAGCTGTAGCAGAACCCCTGTTTCAGAGGGGTGGGAAAGAAAAGCACAGAATCAGGAGGATATGAGAACAGAGCTGTTCCGAAATTCGGAACGTTCCTATGCAGAAGAAAGAAAATGTCATATACTGAAAGCAAAAAGGAGAGGCATATGACAAATCGTAACCGCAATCGAAGGAAAAGCAAAGGAACGAATAAAAAAGTAACAGATCGAAAAGTGGAAATGAAAGAAAGGGTGTTATTCGGCAAATTAAACGCTGCCGTTTCCATCAGATTAAAACGGGTCTTTCAGAGCACCTAACGATGGGATGAAGCATATATTTTTGGACGCTTCAGGCACGTTATTTTATGAGAAAAAACCATCATGCAGATTATCTTACATGATGGTTTCTAAAGCTATCCGAGTTCACAGTCATTGATTGCCTGCATGACGGCATCGGCGGTTATGATATTTAAATTTGAGCTGTTTCCAACCAACAGA
>ENA-OQJB01000241-OQJB01000241.1-human-gut-metagenome-genome-assembly--contig:-NODE-241-length-32294-cov-3.648397_pt1 | contig 32294 bp, 28 predicted proteins | sample MGYA00242599_ERZ504765 | MGnify/ENA primary metagenome ERZ504765 (study PRJEB26092, sample SAMD00036354) | human gut metagenome | host: Homo sapiens | study: EMG produced TPA metagenomics assembly of...
AAAAGAAAACGGTCTGCCCGCGGGAAAGTGGCAAGTTCCTTCCCTTGTGCATCATACAAATTCACCACAGCATCCCCTTCCCAAGGTTCCATCTTGCATGCCACCCACTTTCCATTATCAGAAATAGATTGCCCGCTGATACGCTGCCAAGCAACTAAATTGTCTACTGTGAGACTTTTCGAGGCTGTCTGCGCCATAACAGGCGACAGATTCCCTATGCATAGGACAAGAGCCAGATACTTTACATGTTTCATATCCATTTTGTCGTTACTGATTAGTTCAATTTTTATAAAGGCTTATCTTTCTCATATTCCGTTTTATCTTCGGCCGCAACCAAATTTAATTCTCTACCGCTCTCTCCATACGAAACTGCATGACGTACTGCGAAATATTCCAAGAACAAATGGTTCAGCGTAAACAATAACCTATTCAGGTTCTCATTTCTGACAGAAGGTTTTGTATTCCTACTACGAATCCGAGACATGCATTTACGGCGTTGTTCGGGAGTCAAGACATCTGCCATCTATCCACTTTTTAGATAATGCAAATATATAAAAAACGGATAAAAGTCTGATTCTAAACAATAATTTTGTACTTTTACTGCCATATATAATCCATATACATTCAACACCAAACAATAAAAGCCATGACAGCAAGAAACAAAGTTCTAACCATCATGGGTATTATTATACTCATGGGGGTTATCTCAATAGGATTCTTTGTATTTCCAATCGGAATTTCCATGTGCGCCATTACAGGCTTATGCTATGGCTGCAAATATAAAGACAAGTTGTTTATCAGATGGTCATCTGTAGGATTGGTAATAGGCATCGGACTTTCCATTTACACTTGGTGTTTAATCTCGTCAATGTAACACAGTATAAGTTCAGTAAAAAAGAGGGGTTACGACAACCCCTCTATTTCACCATTCACGATATCAATATGCAATGCTTGCGGTTCCTTCGGCAATCCCGGCATACGCATTATTTCTCCGGCAATGACTACCAGCATCTCAGCTCCGGCATTCATCACAATATCTTGTACATGGAATTCAAAGTTATCTACCGCACCGTAAATTTTGGGGTCGGTAGAGAATGAATACTGCGTCTTGGCAATACAGATAGGGAAATCTCCATATCCCAATTCTACAATATGTTTCAGTTTCTTACGGGCGGCGGCACTATAGGTAATGATACTGGCCCCATACAAGTTACAAGCCACCTTCGATATTTTAGTTTCTACACTATCCTCATCATCATAGGCATATTGCAAAGGCTCGGAAGGTTGTTCCTCAATGGTTTTCACAACCAGTTCCGCCAATTCTACTGCCCCTTCGCCACCATCAGTAAAGGCATTGTTTACGGCAAATCCCACTCCTTTCTTCTCGCAATGGGTACGGATATAATCCACTTCTTCCTCCGAATCATCTCCATAACGGTTGAACGCAACCACAACCGTCTGACCGAAATATTTCAGATTACGCAGATGTTTGTCCATATTGGCTATACCTTGTTTCAAAGCTTCCAGATTGGGTTCCTTTATCTTATCCTGTGATACGCCGCCATGCATTTTCAACGCACGGGCAGTAACCACCAGTACGGTCAATTTAGGTGTAATACCCGCCTTACGGCACTTGATATCATAAAACTTCTCCGCTCCCAAGTCAGCCCCGAATCCGGCTTCGGTAATGGTATAATCACTGAAAGTCATTGCCATCTTGGTTGCCAGAATAGAGTTACAACCATGAGCAATATTGGCAAACGGACCACCGTGCACAAAAGCGGCGGTATGCTCCGTAGTCTGTACCAGATTAGGAGAAAGAGCATCCTTCAAAAGAACCGTGATGGCTCCGGCAACTCCCAAATCTTTTACTGTAAAAGGCTTATTATCGTATGTAAAGCCCAACAATATATTCTCAATTCGGCGACGCAAGTCCTTTTCATCCTTAGCCAAACACAAAATAGCCATAATTTCGGAGGCCGGAGTTATGTCAAAACCTGATTCCTGAGTGATTCCGTTGGTCTTCGGCCCCAGCCCTGTGACAATATAACGCAATGAACGGTCATTCACATCAAGCACACGACGCCACAACACTTCCTTCAATCCGAAACCATTATCACGATTCTGATAAAGGTAATTGTCCAACAAGGCCGAAATCATATTGTGAGCAGAAGTGATGGCATGAAAATCACCTGTAAAATGAAGATTAATCTTATCCATTGGCAAAACCTGGGCGTATCCTCCTCCGGCAGCTCCCCCTTTCATTCCGAAACAGGGACCCAATGACGGTTCGCGCAAGGCAACAATTGTTTTCTTTCCTATTTTATTCAGTCCCAAAGCCAATCCGATAGAAACAGTGGTCTTACCAATACCGGCTTTGGTAGGAGTGATAGCAGTAACTAGAATAAGGTTACTCTGCTGCACCTTTTCTTCATCTATCTGACTTTCATCTACCTTGGCAATATAGCGCCCGTAGTTACTGATGTGCTCTACAGGAATACCGGTTTCCCGAGCCACCTGTTTAATTTTGACCAGCTCAATGCTGCGTGCTATTTCAATGTCCGTTTTCATCTTTTTACTAAATTTAGGCGGCAAAGGTAATATATTTCCTTAACTTTGCTTTGGTTTCATATAACAAAATAATATAAGGAATAAGCAAATGAACAATTTTGTATTTTATAGCCCTACCGAGTTTGTGTTTGGTAAGGATACAGAAGGACAAACCGGAACTCTTGCTAAAAAGTATAACGCCCGAAAGGTGATGATTGTTTACGGCGGAGGCTCTATTATTCGTAGCGGATTACTGCAACGCATAGAAGAGTCATTGCAACAGGCCGGAGTGGAATATGTAAAACTAGGAGGTATACAGCCTAATCCTACTGACCCGAAAGTGTACGAAGGCATCGAACTGGCCCGCAAAGAAGGCGTGGACTTTATGCTTCCCGTGGGGGGAGGTTCCGTTATTGACACCGCAAAAGCCATTGCGGCAGGAGTGCCCTACGAAGGTGATTTTTGGGATTTCTATATAGGAAAAGCCAAAGTGAAGAAGGCCTTAAAAGTGGGTGTGGTACTTACTATTCCCGCTGCCGGTAGCGAAGGTTCGGGCAATACGGTGATTACCAAACTGGAAGGTCTGCAGAAACTAAGTTTGCGTGTACCGGAATTACTACGGCCCGTTTTTGCTGTGATGAATCCGGAATTGACCTATACCCTTCCCCCTTATCAGACAGCTTGTGGCATTGCCGATATGATGGTACACATTATGGAACGTTATTTTACCAACACTCCCGATGTAGAAATCAGTGACCGGCTGTGTGAAGGGACTTTGATGACTATCATCAAAGAAGCATATAAAGTGAAGCAGGACCCGAACGATTACGAAGCACGCGCCAATATCATGTGGTGTGGAACAATTGCTCATAACGGTACTTGCGGAGTAGGTTGTGAGGAAGACTGGGCGTCACATTTTCTGGAACATGAAATCAGTGCTGTATATAATGTGACGCATGGGGCAGGACTGGCAGTTATCGTACCTGCATGGATGACATTCATGGCAGAACATAATCCGAAGAAGATTGCCCAGTTTGCAAACCGCGTTTTCGGAGTTCCCGAAAATGAGGATTTGGAAGAGATGGCACTTGCCGGTGTATCACGATTGAAACATTTTTTCAGATACATAGGCTTACCGGTCAATTTCAAAGAACTAGGTATAGAACATCCTGACATTGAACTGCTGGTAAAAAAACTACATGAAAACAAGGGAGAATGGGTAGGCAATTATGTGAAGCTGAACAAAGAATATAGTAAAGAGATATTCGAACTAGCCTGCAAATAACCCACACAACTAAACAGTTCTAAAACATAGGCACCCGGTTTATCAGTCTTTACCGTAAAGTTCCTAAAGTATTCTATTTTCCAGATGCGATGGCACGGATATCTTTATTCTAACTACGTTATTCGTGTCAACCGCATCTGAAAAATATAGCATCATACAAGCGACAGAAACTCCATACAACGACCTCCTTCTTACTAATTTACGCCTCAGCATTTTCCACCTTTTACTTCACTATTTATATGCTTTTTAGCATAAAACGCTAGGTTTTTCCAACCTTTTGGAGTAACTTCGCCGGACTTTTTTGAAAAAAACAATGTATATATTCCGGTCAATTCACGAAATTATAAATACGATTTTTGTAGCTAAAGGGCTGTTGGTAGAGATGTTTGAGAAGAGAAAAGTACACAGTTTTCGATACTCGGATGCACTCACCCTATTGAAAGAAGACGAAAACCGTTTAAAAATACTCATCGAAAAGGAAATCATACACCAAAACGGAAACTTTGTGGAACTGGATACCCGATTCCTTGATTTCTTCGAACTGCTGCTGGAAGCAAACGAGGAAATCAACACTGCTACCGTAGAGGAAAACATAGAGTATCTGCACGAACTGATGGACTACTACCTGAAGGAAAAGATCCAGTCGCGCAAGGAAAGTTATGTACGCAATATCAAGATTACCTTTCAGAAACTGGCACGTGTAACGATACGGAACATTATCAATCTTCAACACAATATTGATAATGCTTTCAAACACGAACCTACGTACCAGATAAAAATAGCCAAACTGCAAAATCTGGACAAAAAGCGAATCAACATCCAGCGGTTGATAGACTCTACCGAACATCTGATTCTGCACGAAGAACGAGATTTCTTCCGCCAGGCCACTGATGAGGAGCTGACTCGCATTCTGCTCGAACTGCGACAGGAACTGCAACTATCAGCCCACAGTCTGATTCGTGCCCAACAGGATATCATCAATTATCTGAACCAGATAAAGAACCAGGTGATACTGGTAGAAAAGATACGAAAAGTAAAATATCTGCAAGACCAGTTCGAGCTGCGCGCCCGAAGCAACCTGTCCGAAATCATGGAACGGGAGCGTTCCCTCCTGCTGGAAGGCAGTCCGCAAGCATCGTTCAAACTGTCGCCTGCCTATCTGGCCAGTGACGAAGCACGTCCCATCATTCTGAAAGTTATCAGCAATCAGAAGTACCGTGAAATTGTGCGGAAAAATGAAGCCGGGGCTTTCAGTGAAGAAGACTTGAGAGCACAGGCCATGTATGAAGAAGTGATTAATCTGGACGAAGTAGTGACCGCCTTTGTGCAGTCGGGAGCAGAAGCCCGTTGGAAAGGAGAACCGGTCAACGACCTTTTCTCTTTTCTGTTGCAGTATCACTTCCATCGCGAAGTGGACGAAAAGGAACGCACCACGTTCTTCTGTCAGATTGTCTCACTTTACGAAAACCAACTGGAAATCCGGAACGAGTTCGGACTCCACAATCAATATGAATACGCTAAAATATATCCACTCTGAGAATTATGGATTTAAATATACAAATACCCGATAATACCGCGTCCATCTTTGAATACCTGCAGAAAGGACTGTTCATCAGTTCCAACAGCACCAGTGAAGAAGTACGCGATATGTATAATGAAATAGATGAGAATTACGAGCCCCTCTATCAGTATTTTTCACAGATAAACTATACGCTGGAACGTGGAAACGAATATTTCTTCTTCTCGCGTATAGAACCTAAAGCCACACTGGAACAAAAAATCATGCGTGCCTATTACTGGATAGATGTGCTCGACTTTTTCAAAACTTACGATGAAACTTTCGGTCCCGGATTCCGCTTCCAGCCCGAACAGATATTGGTGGAAACCAACATTAACATGCTGCTCCAGAACAAACTGGACGGTATGCGGAAACACTTCTCGGACAAGGACATCCGCAAGGAAGTACTAGGAAAACATGATACGCCAGCTCACCAAAGACTCGTTTCTGGAACAAGAAAACGAGAAAACGAATACGTATAAGGTGATGAGTGCCTGGCATTATCTGGAAAGACTGATTGAAAGTATCAACATTTACGACGAAACCGAAGATGAGAAACCTGAGTAGAATAATCTTTATCAATAGTGCGAATATCCCTTATTCGGACGATATTTATCTGGACGGAAACGTTCACTTCATCGGCACGCAGGGAGTAGGGAAAAGTACCATTCTGCGTGCTATCCTTTTCTTTTATAATGCCGACACGCAACGACTGGGCATTTCGGTGGAAAAGCAAAATTACACGGATTACTATTTCCCCTACTCCAACTCGTACATTGTTTACGAAGTGGCAACAGAGAACGATGCATTCTGTATTCTGAGTTTCAAGTCGATGAACCGTGTGTGCTACCGCTTCATCCACTCTCCTTACCGTAAAGAATTCTTTATAGATGAGAACCGGATGGCCTATAGCGAGAGTGACCGCGTGCGTGCTGTGCTGGACCAACATGGAATAGAATATTCACGCATCATCTATACCTACGACGAGTATCGGAACATTCTGTATGGAAACAGTACAAGTCCTGAGTTCAGCCGGTACTCGCTGATGGAGAGCAAGCAATACCAGAATATTCCGCGTACCATACAAAACGTGTTGTTGAATTCGAAACTAGATGCTGAATTTATCAAAAAACAATCATTTCTTCTCTGAACGAAGACGAAACAGCCATCGACCTGAACAGTTACAAGGAGCATCTGAAAAACTTTGAGACTCGTCTGAAGGACATCGAAGAATTTCAGAAACGGGAAACCCGGAAACAAGCTAGGGAAATCACGCTATTATCCCAACAAACCTCCCAACTGCAAGGCGGACTGGTGCAGAACTGCCGCGAACTGGTCACCGCTTTTCGCAAAGCCGAAAGTATCTTCCCCAATGGAAAGAGAAACAAGACCGCGCAGATGCCGGCAAGGGAAAACTGATGCGCCGGAAACAGGAACTTCAAGATGAATCGCGCAAGCGCAGCGACAAGTTACAGGAAGCCCTGGCAGTGCTGAACAACGAATTGCAAAAGGCATTAGGCAAAGAAAAGGACTATCAGAAAAAGAACATAGAAGAGATTATAGAACGTTCTTCCAAGAAAGAAGAATGGAAGAACCGGCAGGTGGGATTGCTGGAAGAACAACGCATCCTTACCTCACAATATATGGAAATATCCACCAAGTATAAATCGCTGATTCAGGCCTTGGACGAGCAATGGAACAAGATTCATGAAGCGAAAATCAAACAACTGGATACATTAAACAATGCATACAACGAGCGTCTGGAAGAGGCCCGCAAAGAATACCAGCGGTTCACTGATTCCCTTTACCAGGAGTTCGAAAGCCTGTCACAGCAACTCCATCCGCTGAAAGCCGAGAAACTGAGTGAACTGAATGCCATGGATTATCAGATAAAACTATGCAGAAAGGAAATTTTCTTTGAGGAAGAGCAGCAGGAATTGAAAGCGCGCATCCAGAATTATGCCAACTTTCACACGGAACGAAAAACCGTATCGCCCAAGCGCAGCTCACCATCAAGGAACTGACCATGACTTGGGAAGAGGAACAGCAAAAACAGTTGAAAGAAAAAGACTTGACCTTGCAGAAACTACAACAGGAAATGCTGCAACTGCGTCCTCGCATAGACGAATTACAAGCTTTTCTGAACAACAGCAAAGACACCTTGCAAGGCTGGCTGAAAGAAAACAAAAAAGGATGGGAAGAGAACATCGGCAAACTGTGTGATGAAAGTATTTTATGGCAACGGGGACTTTTCCCGCAAAGTACCATTGAAGGGGGGAACTCATTCTATGGCATTTCCATAAATTTAGACAGCATCCATCGTCCCATCAAGTCTATAGACGACTACATAGCCGAGAAAGAAAACGGTGAAAAGCGTCTGGAAGAAATCACTGCCGCCATGCAACGCCTGCAAACTGAAAAGGAAGAAGTGCAGGAGCAGCTGAAACGCAAATACCAACCGCAGATAAAGGAGCAAAAAAATCTCATCAGCCAAATAGAGTATGAACTGGAACAATTGGAACGCCAATACCAGCAGGATATGCTCGACTTGGAAGAATGGAAGAAGAAAGCCAATGAGGAACGGAACACCAAAATAAACCAATTGGAAAACGAAAAGCGCAAACGGGCTGCCGAACTGGAAGGAATAAACAACAAACTAAAAAACCTGAACAAGGAGAAAACAGAAAAACTGGATAATCTGAAACAGGCATGGAACCAGCAGCAGCAAACGCTTGCCACCGAAAAAAGACACAGGCGGAAATTATCGGAAAGGAAGAAAAAGAAGAACAACGAAGAATCTCCTCCATCAAAGCTGAATATGAAGCAGATATGCAAAAAGAGCTTCACTCGCAGGGGGCGGATACCGAACGTTTGCAAGATATTGCCAACCAACTGGCTCAACTGGATAAAGAACTTTCTTTCATTAAGGAAAACGCAACACTGGTCATCGAATATCAGAAAGATAAACGGGACTTGATAGACCGTATCCCCGGATGGCAACGGGAACACGACGAACAGAAACGTCTGCTCCAGCAGGAACGGGAAACGCTGAGAGCGGAAACATCTTCCCTGCAAGAAAAATAGACCTTCTGAACAAAGAACTGGAAGAAGCGGAAGAAAATGTAAGGGAATTGCAAAAGAACTTGGAAGCCTACAGTAAGATTTCGGCATACGACTGGTACAAACCGCATCAGGATATATTCCGTTCTGAAACCGCACAGACCATACAGACCACCAAGACTTGTATGGAGCTGATTGACGAACTGACCCGCCAGGCCAACCAATTCACACAGGTACAAAGCAAGCTCCGCAAGGAAGTGAACCTTTTCACCGGACATTTTGATGAGGACAACACTTTCAAGTTCCGCGTAAAGTTCAACGAGGACTGGGAATATGTACGCTTTGCCGACGAGCTGCACGACTTTGTGGAAGAGAACCGCATAGACGAGTACATCCGTCGCATTAACAATGAACATTGGGATACCTTCAAACGTATCAGTATGGATACCTCCATGCTGACTTCATCAGAAGATGATATTCAAGATGTGATCCGTGAAATCAATAAAGGTTTCGCTACCTGCAACTTTGTAGGAGTTATCCAGCGCATTGAAATGAAAGTGGAAGAGAGCAGCAACCGCGTAGTGAATATTCTACGTGAGATACAGAAATATTACCATGATTACGGCTATGACCTCTCACCGGAAACCAACCTGTTTTCCTCTGCCAAGAAGCAATTGGTAAAAGAAGAAGCGATCACTTTGCTGCGTACCTTTATCAAGGAAATACATGCCTACCGCTACGACAGCATCCGCCTGTATGATTCCTTCGAATTGCGTTTCCGCATTGTGGAGAACGGCAATGATACCGGATTTATCGAGAAGATAGCCAATGTGGGGTCGGAAGGAACCGACATTCTGGTAAAAGCGATGATAAACATCATGTTGCTGAATGTGTTCAAGGAAGGGGCGTCACGCAAATTCAAAGATTTCAAATTGCACTGTATGATGGATGAAATAGGCAAACTGCATCCCAACAACATCAGCGGCATCCTGAAATTTGCCAATGACCGGAACATTATCCTTATCAACGGTTCGCCTACCGAACTGAACCGTGATGCGTATAAGCACGTTTACCTGCTTACCAAAGGAACACAGAACAAGACCCGCATTGCACGATTAATCTCAGATAAACAGCTATAAAAGCCAGTAACAACGATCTGTATATATCTATATTATAACGCACAATCTTTTTTTTGAGAGATTGTGCATTATTCTTTTTCCGTGAACATTCTTCTTCTTTGATAATTAAAGGTTATAGGCTATAAGAATTTTAATTCGGTGTATCCCAATCTAAAGTTGTTATTTTGTACGACACTTTTAAACACCATAAAAAATAAATTATGATAAGCGAAAAAAGAAGCAGTATGCTCCATGGGGTACTCTTGATCACCCTGTTCTCATGTGCGGCCTTTTATATAGGCGAAATGAACTTTGTAAAAGAGTTATCATTCAGTCCCATGATTGTCGGTATTATTTTAGGTATGTTATATGCTAACAGCCTCCGGAATAATTTGCCTGAGACATGGGTCCCCGGTATCCAGTTTTGTTCTAAACGAATCTTGCGTATCGGAATCATTCTTTACGGTTTCAGATTAACTTTTCAAGATGTGCTTGCAGTGGGCTTGCCCGCTATTTTTATTGACACAATTATAGTAACAACAACTATTCTAGGGGGTATCCTGATAGGACGAATGTTGAAAATGGACCGGGGCATCGCACTGCTCACTTCCATCGGCAGTGGTATTTGCGGTGCGGCAGCTATACTAGGCGCTGAATCGACCATTCAAACCAAACCCTATAAAACAGCCGTGGCTGTTTCCACTGTTGTTATTTTTGGAACTATATCCATGTTCATTTATCCTATATTATATCATAATGGCACATTCGTACTTTCTGCCAATGAAATGGGTATATTCACCGGAGCGACCTTGCATGAGGTAGCGCACACAGTAGGTGCCGGCAACGCAATGGGCAAAGAAATTTCCGATGTCGCCATTATCGTAAAAATGATTCGTGTAATGATGCTGGTTCCCGTTCTGCTCATTACCAGCTTCATGGTATCCCAACCGGCAATTAAAGCCGGAGAACAAAATGGAAGTATGAAAAAAGTCTCCATTCCTTGGTTTGCTATCGGTTTCCTGGCTGTCATCGGTTTCAATTCTTTCGATTTGCTGCCGCAAAGCCTGACTGCCTTTATCAACAATGTAGATACTTTCCTGCTGACAATGGCCATGACTGCCTTGGGTGCGGAAACCAGTATCGACAAATTCCGGAAGGCCGGAGCAAAGCCCTTTGTCCTTGCCTCGATTCTCTATATATGGCTGATAGCCGGCGGATACTTTCTGGTGAAATATATGGCGCCTATATTTATGTAAAAACAATCTGTAATAACCTATAAGCAGAAAATAATAAATCATTTCATTTCAGGTATATTTTACATGTACCTGCTACGGTTGGGGTGGGGAACTTGTGAAAGTCTTCCACCTTTTTTCCACAAAGAAAAGACCAGCTTTCATTCCTGCAATATTCATATTGGAGTTATCCAAACAACCGGACAAAGAACAAATTTACATCCACATTTCTCCATACAAAGAGAATAACATTAAGCATATTTGTGTAATTTCGCCCAGCAATAAAACGACAAACAAATACGCGCTATGATATTTAACCAGACTGAAAAGGAAGAGAAAGCCTATCTCATGGATATTATTGCTTTACTAGCTGCCAATATCGAACAGATGGATAAGGCCATTGAAGATAAATCCAAAGACGTAATGGAGCACAAACTCTACTTGTGGGAAAATCTGTCCGAACTGGACCGCGCCGAGAAAAGTGCGGTCCGGCAGATAGTCACCCAACAAGTAGCAGCCAGTGAGTCCTTGGCCGAGAAAAAGAAACGTTATCGCAAAATGATGGCCATTCCCTATTTCGGGCGCATCGACTTTCAAGAAAAAGGGCAACCCGAAGTCCTGCCATTATATATAGGTATCCACTCATTTTTCAATCCTCCCACCAATGAAAATCTGATACACGACTGGCGTGCCCCCATCTCCAGCATGTTCTATGATTATGAATTAGGAGAAGCACATTTCGACGCCCCCTCGGGAGAAGTGAAAGGTAACATCCGTCTGAAACGCCAGTATCGCATCCGTGACGGAAAAATGGAATTCATGCTGGAAAGTTCACTGAATATTCAAGATGACATCCTTCAGAAAGAATTGAGTGGAAACTCCGATGACCGGATGAAGAATATAGTCGCCACCATCCAACGGGAACAGAATAAAATTATCCGTAATGATACATCGAACACCCTGATTATTCAGGGAGTAGCCGGTTCAGGAAAAACATCCATCGCCTTGCACCGTGTAGCCTATCTGCTATATCGGCACAAAGGGGAAATCACGTCCAATGATATCCTGATCATTTCCCCCAATAAAGTATTTGCCGATTACATCTCGAACGTACTTCCCGAATTGGGAGAAGAAAAAATTGAAGAATGCGGCTTTGAGGAATTAATGCTCAAAATACTGGATAACAAGTATAAAATACAAACCTTCTTTGACCAGGTGGCCGAAATACTGGACAAAGAGGAAGAAAATTTTATAGAACGTATCCGATTCAAATCCACCACCGAGTTTATCCAGCAGATGGATAAATACATTCTATATTTAGAACAAAACGCATTTCGGCCAACCGACCTGAAAGCAGGACGTATCCCTATCCCTGCCGAGTACCTGAAAAAACGTTTCGCGGCATGGCACCGCCTGCCCATGCGCAGCCGTTTCCAACCAATGGCAGAAGAAATTGCCCGCGAACTGACTTTCACCTATCACCAAGAGCCGATGGGAAAAATACAGATACGGCAGTTGGGTAATGAACTGAAAAAGATGTTCAACAATAAAGACCTTGACTTGTACAAGGGATTTTATGACTGGCTGGGAAAACCGGAAATGTTCAAACAGGGTAAAAACCGGAAATTGGAATATGCGGATGTAGCCCCATTACTTTATTTGAAACTGGCCCTGGAAGATAATAAAACCATGTATGGCATCAAGCATCTGCTGGTAGACGAAATGCAGGACTATACTCCGATACAATACAAAGTTCTGGCTAAATTATTCCCTTGCCGGAAAACAATATTGGGAGATGCAAAGCAATCAGTAAATCCATACAGTTCCACCACCTGCGAACAGATCCAACGTGTATTAGTCGGCTCGGAAGTGATGAAGCTTTGTAAAAGTTATCGCTCCACGTATGAAATCACAGAGTTTGCCCAACGCATTGCCAAGAACGAGGAACTGGAAGCTATAGATCGTCATGGAGAGGAACCGGCAGTCGCCTTGCTTCCCACAGAAAAGAAAGAGATAGAATGGATAGAAAACCTCATCACCTCTTTCCTGAAAGGAGCTGATGTATCCATGGGTATAATATGCAAAACCGTAAAACAAGCGGACAAGTTGTATGCAGCCATCAATCATTTGTCTGATAAGATCTGTTTGCTGACAGAAGAAAGTGTAGCTTTTGTCAATGGGGTGGTCATTACTACAGCCCACATGGCAAAGGGACTGGAATTTGACGAAGTGATTGTTCCATTTGTAACTGATAAAGACTATAGAACAGAAATAGACCGCAGCATGTTATATGTAGCCTGTACTCGTGCCATGCATAAACTTTATATTTCCGCATCGGGTAATATAAGTACATTTCTATCATAAGCATTGTCAAAACATCATCCATTGCAGGAATGGAATGAAATCCATCCCTACAGTGGACGAGCAAGTCTGCAAAAGGGTATTCCTCCATAAGGAACGCGTAGCTTTGTAATCTGATTCATCCTTAAAAGATCTTATCCATATCTCTAAACCTTTCCTGCCGTATGGTTAAAGGTTTTCTTCCTGTTTGTTTTATCTCCGCAAGCCTTTGGAGTTAACTCCATAGCCTTTGGAGTTAACTCCAAAGCTTATGGAGATAACTCCAAAGACTATGGAGATAGAATACATCCGTATAAAAAGGCTTAATCAGGGAAGAGAAGAGGTTTATGCAGCAGGACTGGATGCAATATGTTGTTATTACAAGCCGCTTCCAATGTACGAATCATAAAGACAAAATCTTTTTTCCCTTTCCAAATCATTTTCATTCAATTGGGGAGACGGAACCATGCAGGTACGGATACAATCTCCCTCCTGACAAGTATAGTCATAATACTTCTTTTGTAATTCTGTCAACTTATCAAGTGGAACCAGCTCCCCTTTCAGTTCCAAGAATTCCTCCATGTCTGTACTATCCCCTTGCTTTACAAACAAGATACGACGCGCTATCGGATTCCTGTTGTAATCCAGACTAAGATACAAACCTTTAAGGAACGGCGGAAAATCATACATCGGCAATTGCAGATAAATACTGAACAAAGCCATTTGCGGTGACTCACGCTCATTAAAGAAAATATACCCGTTCTGATGATTATTGAATAACCCCACTCCCCGATGAGTTGTATTATAGGCACTCATGTGAGTCACCTTCACATACGTATTATCTTCGGAAGCCTCTATCAGATAGGGCTCCACTTTAAGGCATTGGCACGAAGAAGAAAGACTATAGCTCAGATAACTTCCGCTATAATTATAAACTTCCTGCACGGAACGTTGCATCTCGGCAGTCATCATCTCCATAAAAGGATTGGTCTTTGCCTCACCATTGGCAGGTTCCAAACTGAAAAGCAACTCTTTGGTACTTGCCAAATTGCCCAACAGACGTTTTTTTGACACATTATTGACCTGCGCCAAAGCCAAATCTAATGAATCTTCTTCAGAATGTCCTTGTTTCAATGAGGTTACATAAGTGGGCAGAACGCTGGAATAAAGAGCAGACAAGACACTGGGAGCCATATCTACATAATCTGCTATCTCCTTCATTTTCAAACCATTGTTACGGAGATATTCTATTCTTCGGTATATTTCTATCAAATCATTCATTGTTCTCTTCTTCTTTATTGAATTTGCAAAATACAAGTTTTTATATGAACATACAATGACATATACATTACATTAATGTTACATCATACAACAGGTGGAATATGAAAAATATTAATCATAAAGATTCATTTTTTCTCTCTCGAAAGGCTCCTACTTTTGCTTCCGGAAACAGCAATCCAAGGATACGAGGAATGAGGTTTCTACAAAGAAAAGAAGCAAAACAATTAGTCAATATCAATTATTATAATGGAAGCAAAAAGCGAAACAAACAAACAGATATCCAGTTTCCTGTTTATTCTGTGGGCAGGAGGGGCGGCACTACTGTCATACTCACTGGTGTATGCCCTGCGCAAACCTTTTACGGCTGCCACCTTTGACGGAATGGATTTCTTCGGGATGGATTATAAAGTAGCCACTACCATCATGCAGATTTTCGGCTACCTTATTTCAAAGTTCTTTGCCATCAAGATTGTTTCAGAATTGAAACGCGAAAACCGGTTGAAATTCATGATATTCTCCGTGGCCCTTGCAGAACTCGCTTTAGTCTTCTTCGGATTACTCCCCCAACCCTTTAATGTGTTTGCCCTATTCTTCAACGGACTGGCATTAGGATGCATGTGGGGGGTCATCTTCAGTTTCATAGAAGGACGCAAAGTTACCGATATATTGGCCAGCTTGCTGGGGGTAAGTATGGCGGTGAGCTCAGGAATGGCTAAATCTATGGGATTGTTTGTAGTCAATACATTTGGTGTCACAGAATTCTGGATGCCCGCCCTGATAGGTGGTTTAGCCTTCCCGCTCCTTATCCTCATGGGGTGGTCGCTCAACAAGTTGCCACAACCCACAGATGAAGACCGCGCTCTCCGTTCGGAACGCGTCACTTTGAACGGAGAGCAACGCAGACAACTGTTCAAAAGTTATATGCCCTTGCTGATCATGCTGTTCTTCGCCAATCTGTTTATCACTATTTTACGTGATATAAAAGAAGATTTTCTGGTCAATATCATTGATGTCAGCACTATTTCTTCTTGGTTGTTCGCACAAGTGGACGGTATGGTGACGCTGATTATTTTGGGAATCTTTGCCATGATGTCGTTAATAAACAGCAACTACAGAGTATTGCAGGTGCTTCTGGCTATGGTTATTGGTGGAGCGGGCACTATCAGCTATCTGGCTTTTAATTATGATGCATTGCAACTGCCTACCCTTTACTGGCTGTTCCTCCAAAGTCTGAGCCTGTACATCGTTTATCTTAGTTTCCAAACTCTGTTCTTCGAGCGCTTCATTGCCTGCTTCAAGATTAAAGGAAATGTGGGATTCTTCATTGCCACCATCGACTTTATCGGATATACAGGAACTGTCTGTGTACTGCTGTTCAAGGAATTTTGCAGCCCGGATATCAATTGGATGGAGTTTTATAATCAGTTCTCAGGATGGGTAGGCATTGTGTGCAGCATTGCATTCATCGGTTCAGCCATCTATCTGATGCAACGGTATAAATTGGAAAAACAGCTGAGAAAAGAAGAAAAAATAAAAAGATCATCGTTTCACCGATGGCGTTAACCAACTTAAAGGAAACAGCAGAAAACATCTGTAACCCATAACATAAAATAAAAGTATAACTAAATAAACAACAAACAAGAAGATGAAGAAAATTGAGTGTATTATTATGGATTGGGCCGGAACGGCTGTAGACTATGGATGCTTCGCTCCGGTAGCCGCTTTCCTGAAAGCTTTTGCCGAGAAAGGACTGACAGTGACAATGGAAGAAGCACGAGGCCCCATGGGTATGACCAAAATAGACCATATCCGTGAATTATTCAAGTTACCAAGTGTGACGGAACAATTCAAACAAAACTATAACCGCAACTGGACTGAGGAAGATGTGGTATCCATATACAAAGAATTCGAGAAACACTTGTTCGCCTCCCTGGAAGAATATACGACTCCTATTCCCGGTGTAATCGAAGTAATCGAGAAACTGAAAAGGGACGGTATCAAGATAGGTTCCACCACCGGATATACTACTGCCATGATGGACATTGTGCTGCCCGGTGCCGCCGCCCATGGCTATACCACAGACAACTGTGTGACTTCCAACAACCTTCCGGCAGGACGTCCGCAACCCTACATGATTTACCAGAACATGATTGATCTGGCCATACCTTCCGTTCAAAGCGTAATAAAATATGGTGATACGATAGCCGATATCAAAGAAGGTGTGAATGCCGGTGTATGGACTGTCGGTGTGATTCTGGGCAGCAACGAAATGGGACTCACCCAAGAGGAAACCGGAAAACTGCCTGCAGAAGAATTGAACAGACGCATGGCAGCAGTCAGAAAACGTATGTATATGGCAGGTGCGCATTATGTAGTAAACACCATTGCCGAACTTCCCGAAATTATTGAAATTATTAACCATAAAATGAATTAAATGATTATGAGACCATACTTACTTTTAACCCCCGGCCCTTTAACCACTTCTGAAAGCGTAAAAACAGCCATGATGACCGACTGGTGCACATGGGATGAAGACTACAATGTTCACATCGTAGAGGAAATACGTAAAGGATTAGTACAACTGGCTACACGAAAAACAGATGACTACACCAGCATCCTGATGCAGGGAAGCGGTACTTATTGTGTAGAGGCGACCTTAGGAAGTGTGATTACGCCCAAACACAAATTATTGATTCTGAGCAACGGTGCATACGGAGACCGCATGGGAAACATTGCAGAATATCATGGAATGAACTATGATATGCTAGCCTTTGATGAAACAGAACAAGTATCTGTGGAGTATGTGGATGATTATCTGGCACACAATGCAGAAATCACTCATGTGGCAGTGGTACATTGCGAAACTACAACCGGTATCCTGAACCCGTTAAAGGAAATAGCCCACATGGTAAAGATGCATGGTAAAAAGCTGATAGTGGATGCAATGAGCAGCTTTGGCGGCGTACCATTGGATGTAGAGGAATTAGGTATCGACTTTATGATCAGTAGTGCCAACAAATGTATTCAGGGAGTTCCCGGCTTTGGTTTCATCATTGCACGTAAATCCGAATTACAATATTGTAAAGGAGTATCAAAGAGTCTTTCTTTGGACATCTACGACCAATGGGATGCGATGGAGAAAGGACATGGAAAATGGCGCTTCACCTCTCCTACACATGTAGTGCGTGCCTTTAAACAAGCCATGGACGAACTGGCAGCCGAAGGCGGTGTGGAAGCCCGGCATGCACGCTACTGCCGTAATCATGATGTGCTGGTAGAAGGTATGCGATCATTGGGATTCAAGACCTTACTGAAAGATGAAGTCCAATCCCCTATCATCACTTCCTTCCTTTATCCTGACAAGGAGTTCGATTTCAAGGAATTCTATCATCAATTGAAAGAAAAGGATTCGTTATCTATCCGGGAAAGATTTCTCAAGCAGATACTTTCCGCATCGGAAACATCGGTGATGTGTTCCCCGAAGATTTCAGCAGATTGATTGAAGCTATCAAGACCGTCGCAAATAAAAATAAATATAGCTTTATGACTCGGGCGCAATGATTGCGCCCGAATTTGTTTTTACCCTTCTTCCATTACAAGATCATTTGGAACCGGAGCTGCAAGACACTGAAATTCTTATCACTAATCTCCTTTATATGCTTTCCCGGCATCACCCAGCTATAAGCCAGCTTCATCCCTATATGCTTATTCATGTAATAATTCATGCCCAATGAAAAATCCTTTTGAGCCCCTCCCCATACACCGGCTTCCTCATTATTCATATCAAGCATATTAAACCTTCCACACAGCTCCAATGCCCGCCCCACAGGTCTGCCCGGACAAGCCAATGCTTCATCATACCCATATTGCCTGCCTGTCAACAACCAGGAGCATTGCACATATCCGCCATGTCCTGTATAATTTGTGAAATTCTGTTCACGCTTCACCATAGTTCGTATATACTCCCCTTGCAAAAAGAACCTCTGATGAGCGATCATTAATTCCAACCCTTGTTTCAACTGGTACTTTGCATGATCTACCTTGGCGTAAATAGATTCCGGTTATCAATAGTGCTCACCCCCAGAGATTTATAAATAAACGTATTCTCGTCTTCATCTCCCAGCAACGCGCTATCCGGAGTACGATACACCACCGCTGCACCTATGTGTAACAATTTTCCCTCTTCGTTTACAGGGCGATATACCAAACGACCGTCTATGGCATACCCTTGTGAAACATTTTTCACATTACCCAGGTCACTGTCTGTAAAGAAACCGCCGGAAGCATAATAATGTTTTCCATTGTAGGTATAGGAGGTTCCCATCCTCCTGCTATTGGTCAAAGCCAGCACGATTCCCGGCGACTGATGAAAACGAAGGTCGTACGTACTACATAACATGTCCAATGTAAAAGGTTCATAGAATTGTCCCACCTGAATAATATGCTTGCCCGAAGTATAAGCAGCAAAGGCATCCTTTATGGAAACTTTATTCCCTACATAACCTACCTCCATCTTCATACTCCAGTTCTGATAGGTCGCTTTCACCCCCAACCGCAAGTCATTAAACTCCGTACCGTTACCAAACAGGTTGTCATTCTTTAAATAAACGCCACCATCCATAAGCATACGTCCGGTCAGTTTACATTTCAAATCCCCAGCAACCGGGTGTTGCGCACGGGTAACTAAAGCAGCAGAGGGGAATAACAGGCACATCAATGCTTTAACATAAGTCATTCTTTTCATTTTCTTCTTCTATTTTTACTTTATAGCAAAAATAAAGGAATGACCTATACTAAAAATGAATAACCATTAATTTGATTATGAAGTTATTAGGTCCACACAAGCAGCAATATTCATTTCATATTTATGTAACAGGAATGTAACTTACATTTCCCAATAACGTTCACAAAGATTCAAATATTCCATTTCAGGCTTGTTGCCAAACACCAATCCGAAGAAAGAAGTCTTCCTCCGCTTAATCACTTTTACCTGTTCCATTAAATCACGGGATAAAGGCGGCATCTCGAAATCTGAGATCAATACGATATCCGATTCACGGAAGTCATTTCCGTTGATGATATGCGCAGCTTCCCGAAGAGCCGGCTCTATATCCGTTCCACCGTCAAAACGTTTATTCAGAAACTCCGCCAACTTGGGCATATCCCGCCCCAAATCTTCAATCAATAACGACACAGCCTCATCCGAGAAATTGATGACATAACATTTCCGATGGGTTTTCTCCGTCAGTTGCGCTATAGCCAGAATAGCCGATTTGGACAAGATCTCTCTGTCTCCCTGCATGGAGCCGGAAGTATCTACACAGATGATATAAGGTCCTTGTCCCGAAACCTTATGCTTGTCATCCTTTACCTGTTCCGTTACCTTGGACTGGTAATCGAACAGTTGCAATCTCTTTTCGGCATATCGTTCCATAAATACGGCACGCAGCGCATCATCAGCCAGATAACAATACTCGATGGGCAACAAACTATTCAGGTCATTTCCCAAAGTCACCCCTGTGATATCACTATGCGGAGAGTGTCTGATCAGCCTCTTTTTATCTACCCCCGACAAAGAATCGTATTTTTGTTGGTCCCGATGCTTCTTGCCCAGCAAACGCGCCAATTGTTGGATAGCCGGATTGCGCTTCATCACTGTTTCATACGGAAGTATCCTCCGGTACAAATCAGGATAATTATGAAGCAGCCACTCCATGCGCGAGCCCAACAGTTTGTTACCCGATTCCTTTCCTTGTTTCCGGATCAACAAATCAAAACCTTCACATAAACTGTTTATATGCATGTACTGATAGTCATACTCTTTGCGGGTAAGCAACTGATGCCATTTATCCAAAAAAAACTCCTTGGTCCGGGTTCCCTCTCCTTTCCATAAAGAAGCATTCTCCAACAGGCTGATATAATAGTCAATATTCAGTTCCGCCAGTTCATACCTCTTTTTGAAAGCACCGCGCATCTGCTTCAAATATTGCAAAAATGCCATATCCGGCAGATGTTCCGAAGAGTAGAAAGCCTCCCACTCCGGAGTGTAGCGGGAATAATATTCCTGCAAAGAAGGTGTGGTACGCCGATAGTACATCAACACTTTCTCTTCCAGTTCGCGTTGACGCACCACCCCGTTGCTTACATCCTCCTCGTATGCTTTGAATGTCCTATCTTTCAGTTCCTGAGAATAGATTATCTTCAGATCTCTCAACCTTATATTCCTGGTTCTCTTTTCGGTACGCATCTGCCATTTCGTTCAAATCATTCTTATATCGGTCTATGGTATTCTTCTGGTGGCGAAGCATCCTCCGCATGGAAGCCCGCTGCTTTTCGCTGAGAAATAAAATGCTTCTCATAATATTCCGTTTCCGCATCCAGCAGCCCGGACCAATCCTTCTCCACTCTGTCCAACGCTTCGGCCACCGATTTATATTTGGTTCCGAAATCCTCCTGCTCGGGTTCGGGTGGCGGTGGAGGACAATCCTCATAGCACATCAAGTGATATTCATAATTATTGATATAAATGGAACGAAGCCCTTTTTTCAGCGTATATATCTTATTACGCGGAACTTTGGCATGGAGTATGGAATCATATTTCTTCAGAATACAGCAGTTGGCCTTATATTTATCCTTATGCTAAATAAAAATAATTTACCGGTCTGATCCAGATGTTGATAGTCGGCTGCAAAAATAAGGAGGCGCTCTTTCATCCGGACGCCCTCTACCTGGTAATAGTAAGTATCAATGACCTGTATGCCCGGATCGTTCACTTCACGCAAACTGTGTTCGGACGATTGTCGGTCTTTCAGTTCTTCAATGTCCTGTTCCAGCCCTTTTATATTCAGCAGATAGCCTTCGGCACTTTTCTGAATGGCAGCGTTCACCATCTCCTCTGCCGCCTCCATCTGATCCATCTCACTCCAAAGGCAATAGGACAGCAATGTACAGTCCGAAAGGCGGATAGTGTCCGATCCATTCAGGAAAGCGGAAGCTTTCAGCAGCTTCACCATTTTCTTCCACCGACGGTCCGACACATACAGAGGAGACGACACCCCCCCCTCATTTTGTATCTGGAGGTTATATTGCTCTATCCGGTCCTTCAAGGCATGAATCACTTCGAAAATAGAGTAATGGATTTTAATGGCAGCCATCTCCTTTTCCCACCGGATGTATTCCTCATCGGTGATCTGCAGTTGCTCGTCCACCACCGGTTCCGTTTCATCCGTAGAGGAAATCATCCGGTCAAATTCTCCCATATCCTCAATGCCTCCCACCAGACAGCGAATCAGGAAACGATCCCACAAGGCCTCCAGTCCTTGTCCTTGGGCGGGCAGTTCATTGGAAGCGGCAATCAGTCCCTTCAGTGGAACATGAATGGAGAACTGTCCGTTACGGTATATTTTTCATTGATAATGGTGAGCAATGCATTCTGAATGGCCGGTCCAGCTTTCCATATCTCGTCCAGGAAAGCAATGGTGGCAGAAGGCAGATAGCCATCGACAATACGCTCATACGTATCTTCGTCTTTCAGTTTGGAAATGGAGACAGGGCCGAATATTTCGTCCGGCGTACTGAATCGTGACATCAGATATTCAAATGCGGAAGCGTTGCGGAATGCCAGTTTCAGCCGGCGTCCTACCATACTTTTTGCTACTCCCGGAGGGCCTAAAAGGAAAATACTTTCTCCTGCCACAGCCGAAAGCAGAGCAAGAGCGACAATATGTTCTTTCTCAAAAACCCTTTCATTCAGTTGTTGTAACAGAGATGCTATACGAGGTTTCAATGTATTCATAAAAATTATCGACTAATGATGATCAACTAGTGGCGTATTAACCACCAATCACTCCTTGTTTCTTATGCAAAGATCTGAAAAAAGGATGTATTTCTTATTAGAATGTATTTTTTCTTTTGCTGAATTACTGTTTTTTTCATGATAGATTGGATAAGTTACAGTGACAAGATTTATATCTTACACAAACATTTAGTATTTTCTCCACTAAATTGCCTACCTTTGCAACTTCAACAACAAACAATGATTCCAAATGAAAACAAACTTGCTTTCACCCGATAAAGACCCGATGGGAGCTGCCATCGCCGATTATTTCAACCACCGCAAAGCAGATAAGTTACGTGTATTTTCCTCACAGTTCGAGGAAGACGAAATACCCATGAATCAATTATTCCGCCCTTATGACGAAATGCCGGAACTGGAACAGATTGCCTTACAAATAGCCGAAGGAAATATTCTGGACGTAGGAGCCGGAAGCGGCTGCCATGCACTGGCCTTGCAAGAGATGGGAAAAGAGGTATGCGCTATCGATATTTCCCCGCTTTCAGTAGAGATGATGGAAAAAAGAGGGGTAAAGAATGTCCGTCAGATAAATCTTTTCGATACACATTTTCTAGAAACATTCGATACAATCATCATGCTGATGAACGGATCGGGCATTATCGGGAAGTTGGAAAATATGGCAGCTTTCTTTCAAAAGATGAAACAACTGCTTCGCCCCGGGGGATGTATCTTGATGGATTCCAGTGATCTCCGTTATCTTTTTGAAGATGAGGACGGGAGTTTCCTGATTGATCTGGCAGGAGATTATTATGGTGAAATAGATTTCCGGATGCAATACAAAAATATAAAAGGAGATTCTTTCGACTGGCTTTATGTCGATTTTCAGACACTCAGCCTGTATGCTGCCGGGAATGGATTCGAGGCGGAGCTTATTAAAGAGGGGGAGCACTATGATTATTTAACCCGCCTTCGATGGAAGGGATGACACTTATAGAAGGATTCCGATAAACTTGTCGTATGATTTTCAAATTCTTGGAGCAAGATGCTGCGTATCTTGCCCCAAGAAAAAAATTAGGCCATTGAACCGCCTACTATATCCAACAGTTCATTGGTAATAGCCTGCTGACGACTCTTGTTGTACATCACCGTCAGATCCTGCAACAAATCATTCGCATTGTCTGTAGCAATCTGCATAGCCATGGTGCGGGCGGCATGTTCGGAAGCATTCGAATCCAGTAATACCGTGAACATCTTCATACAGAACATCTTCGGGAGCAATTCCTCCATCACCACATCTACAGACGGTTCCACAATATAATCGGGTATCCTGCCTTTGTCCTTCTCTTTCTTCTCTTGTGTCAAGTCTATCGGAAGATAAGTTTCACGCGTCAGGACCTGTACTGCTGTAGAACGAAAATGGTTGTACAGCAACTCCACCTTGTCTATGTCACGATGCAGAAAGCGCCTCATCAAGTCCTCTGCCAAGGCGGAAGCTTCCTGATAAGAAGGTTTATCCGCCATATGCTGGAAATCGCCTTCGGCCTTGAATCCCAATTTCTTCACACCTTCCGCTACCTTTCTGCCTACCGGATACAAAAGCACATTCTCCATACCCAGGGACTTGTATTCATCCAGAATAACCGTCAGATGCCTGATAATATTTGCATTGAACCCGCCACACAGACTGGTATTGGAGGCAAACACGACGATTGCCACACGCTTCACTTCACGTTTCACAATGAAAGGAGACTCCACCTCACTACCCGCACTCAGAAAATTGGTCAGGATGTGATTCAGCCTTCGTTCGTAAGGAAGCATGTTTTCTATGGCAGCCTGCGCCTTATGCAACTTGGCAGAGGCTACCATCTTCATAGCCGAAGTAATTTTCCGCGTATTATTTACTGAGGCTATTCTTCCTTTTACTTCTTTCAGTGATGCCATGACTATTCGTTCACTTTAAATGGTTGAGCCGTATCAGCTGCTACTTTCTCTATAATTGCAGTTACATCATCATTTATCACACCGCTTGACAATACATCAAGTACATCTTTCTGATGGTCGGCACGCATCATTTCTAGGAATGATTTCTGGAAATCCTGCACCTTATGCAAGGGTACATCACGCAGCAAACTATGTGTACCACAATAAAGAATGGCTATTTGTTCTCCGACAGGCATCGGACTGTACTGCGGCTGTATCAGCAACTGGTTGTTCTTACGTCCCCGGTCGATAGCCATTGCCGTTACAGGATCCATATCACTGCTGAACTTGGAGAAAGCCTCCAGTTCGCGATATTGTGCCTGATCTATCTTCAATGTACCTGCCACCTTCTTCATGCTCTTGATCTGGGCACTACCTCCCACACGGGATACGGAAATACCCACATTGATAGCCGGACGGAAACCCTGGTTGAACAAATCGGTTTCAAGGAATATCTGACCGTCTGTAATGGAAATGACATTGGTTGGAATATACGCGGAAACATCACCTGCCTGTGTTTCAATAATAGGCAATGCGGTCAGTGAACCACCTGCCTTTACCTTGCCTTTCAAGCTGGGTGAAGGTCATTCATTTGTTCGGCCACTTCCTGCTGGTTGATAATCTTTGCCGCACGCTCCAACAATCGTGAATGCAGATAGAAGATATCACCCGGATATGCCTCACGACCGGAGGGACGACGCAGAATCAAGGATACTTCACGATAGGCTACGGCTTGCTTTGACAAGTCATCATACACAACCAAGGCATCCCGGCCTGTGTCACGGAAATACTCTCCGATAGCCGCTCCGGCAAACGGAGCAAAATACTGCAATGCAGCCGGATCGGCAGCAGTGGCAGCTACCACTATGGTATAATCCATCGCACCGCGTTCACGCAGCGTATTCACCAGACTTGCTACAGTGGAACCCTTCTGACCAATGGCTACATAAATACAATATACAGGTTTTCCCGCTTCATAGTTGGATTTCTGATTCAAAATCGTATCTATAGCGATAGAGGTTTTTCCGGTCTGACGGTCCCCGATAATCAACTCACGTTGTCCACGCCCGATAGGAATCATAGCATCCACAGACTTCAGCCCTGTCTGCAAAGGCTGGTTCACAGGCTGACGGAAGATCACTCCGGGAGCTTTACGTTCCAAAGGCATTTCGCACAGTTCCCCGCCAATTTGTCCACGGCCATCCAATGGTACGCCTAACGGATCGATAACACGCCCTAACATACCTTCGCCCACATTAATAGAAGCAATGCGTTTGGTACGTTTCACCACCATTCCTTCCTTAATCTGATCAGTAGGACCTAGCAATACCGCACCTACATTGTCCTCCTCCAGATTCATCACGATAGCCATGATACCGTTTTCAAACTCCAGCAACTCATTAGCTTCCGCGTTGCGCAAACCGTAAATACGTGCCACACCATCGCTCACCTGCAGCACATTCCCCACCTCATCAAATTGCAGGTGGGTGTTGATGCCTTTCAGTTGCTGAAGTAAAACTTCGGATACTTCGCTGGGTTTTATATTTTCAGACATAATCTTTTTACATTAAAAATTGAAAATTAAAATTAAAGCCCGACCAGGTATTAACCTTAAGTTAAAACTAAAAGAAACAAACTGATATTACTTTATTTTCTAACTTATAATTTTAATTTTATACTATTCTTCTATTTTAGCTATAAACTGTTGCTTTACCCGTTTTATCTGGTTAGCTACGCTCGCATCCAATCTGTAAGTTCCGATTTCAAAGATAAAACCACCTTCCAGTTTCGGATCTATTTTGGTTTTGAACTCTACAGTTCCATGAGTTTTCTCTACGACCAATGCCCGTATGCGGTTGACTACCTCTTCCGCCACCGGACAAACAGTCGTGATTTTACCGACGCTGATATTCTTCTGTTTCCGATAAAGGTCAATGTATGACATAATCATAAACTGCAAGAATTTCTCTCTTCGTTCCTCCAGTACCAATTCCACAAAGCGTTTCAATTCTTCGCTCACCTTACCTCCTCCGGCAGCTTCGCAAATCAGTTTCAACTTTGTTTCAGCAGGCAATACAGGATTATCCAATGCCTGTCGGAGTTCGGGGATTCTCGAGAAACTATCTGCCAATATTCCGGCTTCCTCATAAACAGTATCCTCTGTCCCCTTTTCGTCGGCATAGGCCAGCAAAGCCTTAGCATAACGCATTGAAATGACTCCTATATACATAACAATCAGTCTTTAGAAACAGTTAATTCATCCAGCAAACGGTCAATCATTTCCATTTGTTCTTTCTCATCATCGAGGTTCTTGCGCAAAACCTTCTCAGCAATGTCGACAGACAGCACAGCTACTTGGCGGCGAATGTCGCTGATAGCGCTGTCTTTTTCTGCCTGAATCTGCTTTTTCGCTTCATCCAGCAGTTTCTGTCCTTCAACCTGAGCCTGTGTTTTGGCTTCCTTCAGAATACGTTCGCGGGTTGCGACCGCTTCATTCAGGATGCGCGCCTGCTCCTCGTGAGCCTTAGCCAATATCATTTCACTGTCTGCTTTAATATTAGCCAATTGCTCATTGGCTTCACGTGCAGCAAGCAGTGACTTGTCTATATATTGTTTTCGCTCATCCACCATTCTGGTGATCACCGGAAAACCGTATTTTGCAAGAATGACAAAAACGATACCGAAAACGATGACCATCCAGAATAACAGACCGCTATCAGGTGTTAATAATGACATGCTACATTAATTATAAGAACAAAGTTAATAAACAAACAATAATGGCGATCAGCGCCACACCTTCTACCAGCGCGGCGATAATAATCATATTCATACGGATATCTCCTGCCGCCTCCGGCTGACGGGCAATTGCCTCCATGGCAGAACCACCGATTTTACCGATACCGATACCTGCACCGATTACTGCAATAGCTGCTCCAAGTGCAGCACCTAATTTCCCTAAACCTGCCGCAGCAGCGGACTGTAATAAAACTGCTAGTAACATAATAGTTTGTTTTTGAATTAATTATTTAATTTATTTTATTTCTTTTCTTCACGCATCTCTTCTGTACGGGACAACCCGATAAAGACCGCGGACAACATGGTAAATACGTATGCTTGAATAAATGCGACCAATAATTCCAGCGCAGTCATAAAGATTCCGAATGCCACCGCAACAAATCCCATGGAACCATTAATCAGAGGTCCCATATTCGCCGTAATAAAAATGATGGATATCAAACTGAGAATAGCAGCATGACCGGCCATCATATTGGCAAACAAACGAATCATCAATGCAAATGGCTTCGTAAAGATTCCGAAAATCTCAATAATCGGCATCATCGGGAACGGAGCCTTTAACCACCAAGGAACATCAGGCCATAGAATCTCTTTCCAATATTCCTTGTTCCCCCATAGATTCACAGCCAGGAACGTACAGATAGCCAGCACAAAGGTAACGGCAATATTACCTGTAATATTCGCACCGCCGGGGAAGAAAGGAATCAATCCCATCAGATTATTGATCAGGATAAAGAAGAAAGCCGTCAGCAGATAAGGTGCATAACGCTTATAATCCTTACCGATACAACCCTTTATCACATCATCATTGATTGCCAGGATACAAGCTTCCATCATGCCCACCATTCCTTTAGGAGCTTCCTTTTCTACTGGATGTTTTTTGTACCAACGGGCACAACTCAACACTAGAATCACCAGAATGGCACTATTGACAAACAACCCGGTAACATTCTTTGTAATAGAGATATCCAAAGGTTTTACTTCGTTACCGCTAGCATCCTTTTCCACTATCTTACCTTTATATTCACCGTCTTTAGCAATGTACAGTCCTTCATACTCTCCGTTTCCTTCCTCAAACTTAGAAGAAAGAAAAGCGTGCCATCCTGTACTGCTTTTTACGATTACCGGCAGTGGTATAGCTATAGGTGTATCTCCTATGTCAGTGATATGCCATTCATACGAATCACCTATATGTCCGAAAACGATTTCATTTACGTCTACCTGCTGCTCTTTATAGTCAGTATCCGACTCTTCCCGGGCATTGGCTCCTTGCAGAAAAGCGATCAGCAACATTAAAACCGTTCCTATATATCGTAAACTTCTCATATTACTTATACTTGTACCTATTACTTTTATGTTTTATCTCAAAATGAAAAAAGAAGCGGGTTTCAAAAATCAGAAAGATAATATAGAATACCATGTAAGTTCCTATAAATGACAGAACTTGATGTGCCACCGCCACTGCATAGACGGACATAATCAAGATGCTCAACATCATCTTCGTCACTTTCGCCACCAAGTAAACCGCCACCATTTTTTGCGGACTTACCCGATAACAGTACCCGAACATAAATATGTAAAAAAGGCCGAAAAGATAAAAAAATATCGGTATGGAGGGATACCAGGCAAAATAATACCTAGGCAACAAGGTGTGAAATACCAAGGCTCCTCCCCAACTCAACACAACCATTAATATGGTCAACGATATGATAAATTTTCTCTTTACGGCTAACAAAGACATAATTATGTATTAGATTTCCACACAGGCCGAAACTATATTGTCCCTTACCTCAACGAACCCACTCGATATTCCAATTGATTTCTCTAATCCATCCTCTGTATATTTTATCTCCCCCTTTATCAATGACGATATCAACGGAGCATGGTCATGCAGGACAGAGAAAGAGCCTGATTCTCCCGGTAATATCACAATGTCCACTTTACCGTCAAACAATGTACTTTCCGGAGAAACCACTATCAAATGAAGATCTTCATGATGTTCCATACTTACTCTTATTTCTTATGGCTGGCAGCATCCAGCAACTTCTTTCCTTTTTCTATTGCTTCCTCTATCGTTCCCACATTCAGAAATGCCTGCTCGGGCAGGTAATCCACCTCACCGTCCAGAATCATCTTGAATCCCTTAATGGTATCTTCAATAGAAACCATGACACCTGGAACACCTGTAAACTGTTCGGCCACAGCAAAAGGTTGTGACAGGAAACGCTGCACCCGACGCGCACGGTTTACAGTCTGACGATCTTCATCGCTCAATTCGTCCATACCCAGAATAGAAATGATATCTTGCAACTCCTTGTTACGCTGCAAAATCTGCTTTACACGCTGAGCCACATCATAGTGCTCCTGCCCTACAATCAGCGGGTCAAGAATACGTGAGGTTGATTCCAACGGATCTACAGCCGGATAAATACCCAGTTCGGTAATTTTACGGCTCAATACGGTTGTTGCATCCAAGTGAGTAAATGTAGTAGCAGGCGCAGGGTCTGTCAAGTCATCAGCAGGTACATACACAGCCTGTACCGAGGTGATAGAACCATTCTTGGTAGAAGTGATACGTTCCTGCATCTGTCCCATTTCTGTTGCCAGTGTTGGTTGGTACCCCACGGCTGACGGCATACGACCCAATAAAGCCGAAACCTCGGAACCTGCCTGAGTGAAACGGAATATATTGTCGATAAAGAACAAAATATCACGTGGTCCGTTGCTGTCACCGTTTTTGCGGTCACGGAAAGATTCGGCAACGGTCAACCCCGAAAGAGCAATGGAAGAACGTGCGCCGGGAGGCTCGTTCATCTGTCCGTACACCAATGTAGCCTGTGACTTTTCAACTTCATTATAGTCTACTTTGGAAAGGTCCCAATGGCCTTCTTCCATACTTTTCTTAAATTCTTCTCCGTAGCGGATTACACCAGATTCAATCATTTCACGCAACAGGTCGTTACCTTCACGTGTACGTTCACCGACTCCGGCAAAAACGGAAAAGCCGTTATGTTTCTTGGCAATGTTATTAATCAGCTCCATAATAAGCACGGTCTTGCCTACACCGGCTCCCCCAAACAATCCGATTTTACCACCCTTTGAATAAGGTTCCAGCAAATCAATAACCTTAATACCTGTGAAGAGTACTTCCTGCACAGTAGACAGCTCATCAAACTTAGGGGGTTCACGGTGAATGGGAAACGCCCCTTCCTTACTCAGCGGGCGCATACCGTCCACAGCCTCACCTACTACGTTCATCAACCGGCCTTTAATCTGATTACCAACCGGCATAGTAATAGGATGTCCCGTCGGAATTACTTCCATACCACGTTGCAAACCGTCCGTACTATCCATAGCTACAGTACGCACTGTGTCTTCACCAATGTGTTGTTGAACTTCCACGACTAAAATTCTGCCGTCATTGCGTTTGATAGTCAATGCATCATGAATGCTTGGAAGAAGCAGATCGGTGTCGATGCCTTTGCCCTCAAAATACACATCGACTACCGGTCCGATAACTTGTGAAATATGTCCAATAATCTGTGACATAAGCTTCTATTTACTTTTATTTGATAATTTACCTTTTCTATATTAACAAATATCGCAGGTTTTTTGTTACCTACATTTTGCTTTATATGCGCAGCAAAGGTAAAGATTATCTCAGTAGATTGAACTTAAGCTAACATTTTTTACACATCAAAACGACATAATTCCACTAAAAGAAGAAAAAAAGAACATTTGCGCTACTTTTTGTGCATTCCTTCACGAGATAACTGTTTACTTAAATTAGCAATTCCCAAGGCGACCACCGCTGTTACCGTAGCTGCATGCTCTTGGTATTCTGGTATATTCTTCGTATAAAGATCACGTTCCGTATGCCATATTTCCCCATAAGAGAAATTATATCCTTTTATGTCTTGTGTATTGAAACCAAAAGTAGGCACTCCTTCCACTGCAAAAACACTGGCATCCGTACCACCGCTTTGAGTAGGACGTTTAAAAGGTTTCGCTACCTTTACTTCAAACGGATAATCCGCACGGATTTCTTTCACAGGCTTGCACACTTCCACAAAATCATCATACATAGCCTGAGGAACGGAGATTCCCACCGGAGGAGTCGGTCCTCCGTCCCGATTGAATAGATTAGCAATCTTTCCTAACTCTTTAGCGTGAGTCTTGACATAAGATTTTGCGCCCAACAAACCAAATTCCTCTCCAGCAAAAGCCACAAACAATATAGTACGTTTAGGTTTTGCACCGGAAAGTGCAATCATACGGGCAGCCTCCATCATAGGACCAATACCTGTACCGCAGTCTATACCACCGGTTGCCACATCATAAGAATCAAGATGTCCGCTTATAATAACATATTCATCCGGATATTTAGTACCTTTAATGGATGCTACGACATTATGATATTTCACAGGACCTAGTTTGAAATGATTACGAATATCAAATTCCAGCCAGAAGTTCCGGCGTTCTTTCACCATCTGCTTGATGATTTTGTATTGATGTTCATCCAATTTGATGTCACAGACTTCGGGCAAATTATCAAACGTAGTATGGGGATCATTTAATAAAGCACGATCATACAAAGCACGTAAAGGTACAGGTGCCGACTGAATAAAGCCAAGTGCTCCTGCCTCACACATTTCTTTATAAAATAGTCCCGGCATTTCACGCAAAGGCTTCATGGCATGTTTGGTTCCTTTGCTCCAATTCTCTTCCATCAAGGCAGCATTCTGCTTTTCTATTTCTATATTTTCAGCTTTGATAGCAGCTCTCAACGAATCTCCTTTAGCAGAACGGTCAACAGGCCAACCTACATTTTCACCTGAAATCAACACCCAAGCGCCTTTCAACTGATGTTTCATGCGGTCTAGTTCTTCTTGAGTACGGGGCTCTATCAAAACATGCCCGCGTTGCAGACCTTTAGTACCTGAAGTGTAGGATGGAGTGACAAAATGCAAATCCATCGCCTGATCTCCCCCGATTAAACGTCCGAACCATGGACCACGGTTAAAACCTACCGGCAGTTCCCCAGCTTCTTCCAAGCGTACGTCAATACCCCACCGTTTATATTCACGCATCATCCACTCGGCTGCATTCTCATATGCATCCGAGCCAATAACTCTTCCCCCAAAACGATTGGTGAGAATATCCAACTGATGCATTACCCGGTTATCAGTTTGGCCCGTTTCAATGATTTTCTTTACGGCGGCAGGTTGGGCAAAAGTAGTCCCTGCATACAAAGAAGCAGCTATTATAGCTGCCATGCACATTTTGTTCATCATGGTAT
>ENA-OQJB01000244-OQJB01000244.1-human-gut-metagenome-genome-assembly--contig:-NODE-244-length-32083-cov-3.620478_pt1 | contig 32083 bp, 20 predicted proteins | sample MGYA00242599_ERZ504765 | MGnify/ENA primary metagenome ERZ504765 (study PRJEB26092, sample SAMD00036354) | human gut metagenome | host: Homo sapiens | study: EMG produced TPA metagenomics assembly of...
CGGGGTTCAGCTACGGGCTGACTCCGGTTGTGGGAGGCTTCTACGGTAACCGCCGTTTTGCCGAGGCCGGACAAGCGTTACGGTGCAGTCTGGTGGCCAATGTACTGGTAGCTTTGCTACTGACTCTTGTCATGACCGTTCTGTATTTCAATGTAGAGCGGTTGGGGCAACCTGAAGAATTGATGCCTCTAATCAAGCCTTATTACCTGGTGCTGCTGGCTTCATTGGTCTTTGTTATGTTGTTCAACGGTTTCAAACAGTTTACGGACGGCATCACCGATACCAAGACGGCCATGTGGATTCTGCTCGGAGGGAATGCGCTTAACATCGTAGGAAACTATATACTTATCAATGGAAAGCTGGGCTTTCCGGAGATGGGACTGCTTGGTGCGGGTATCAGCACCTTGTTCTCCCGCATTGTGATGGTGGTGGTCTTTGCGGCGATTGTGCTTCGCGGCCGCCGGTTTATCCGTTACAGGCTCGGCTTCATGCGGCTGGGGTGGTCAATGCCGATGTTCAGGAAGCTCAATGCACTGGGCTGGCCCGTGGGTATGCAGATGGGTATGGAGACCGCTTCCTTCAGTCTGAGCGTCGTCATGGTGGGCTGGCTGGGGACTCTCGCATTGGCATCGCACCAGATTATGTTGACTATCTCCCAGTTTACCTTTATGATGTTTTACGGTATGGGGGCGGCGGTTGCCGTGCGTGTCAGTAACTTTAAAGGGCAGGGAGACGGACAGAATGTGCGCCGTTCGGCGTATGCAGGTTTCCACATTATCCTTTGTATGGAAGTGGTGTTGCTGAGTATTGTCTTTGCACTTCGCGGTCAAGTAGGTGGATGGTTTACGGACAATGCGGAAGTGTCCGGCATGGTTGCCGCTCTCTTCTTCCCGTTCTTGATTTACCAGTTCGGCGATGGGTTGCAGATTAACTTTGCCAATGCCCTGCGCGGCATCTCGGATGTGAAACCGATGATGATTATTGCATTTATATCCTATTTTATTATATCTTTGCCCGTAGGGTACCTTTGCGGTTTCGTTTTCGGTTGGGGGCTGACGGGAGTCTGGATGGCTTTCCCGTTCGGACTGACCAGTGCGGGAGTGATGCTGTGGTTGAGGTTCCGTAAACAGACCAGGGAAAGGATTTGATAGTATGAATAATGTCTCCAAAGTAAAGATTGCCGTAGGCTACACTTTGTTGCTGGCGGTATTGTTTTTTCCTGTTTTTCGTACACCGGGAAATGGAGAACCTTATTCTTACTGATGACCGCGATGTACAATGGACAGACAGCGTGCTTGCTTTGATACGCGAGAAGGATACCAATACGATAAAAATGCTGCGCACGCTGAGTGAGGCGAATGACAGCATGGTATCCACCAGTGACATTGAGCAGATAATTGCCCAGCAGGACTCGGTAGTGACCCAGCAGCGTGTGCAGCACCGTATCATTACACATCGGGATACCGTCGTGACACGCCCTCGGAAGAAGGGGTTTTTTCGTCGTTTGGGTGAAGTGTTTGTCCCCCCAAAGAAAGATACGGCTATCCAGGTAAAGACCTCCCTTGAATTTGCAACGGATACGGTGATTGAACCCTATAATCCGGCCGATTCTTTGCATGAGAAACTGCGTGCCGTGGCCCAGCAGAAAAAAGCTGTAAACACTGTTATACAGCGACGTAAACGCTATCTGCAACGCTTGGACCATATGCTGACCGCTCGTATTGACAGCTTGCTGAAAGATTACGAGACGGAAACTCTGCTGCGTGCACGGACGGAAGCCGAGTATCAACAAGCGGTCCGACGCCGTTCGGCCAAGATTATCAGTGGTATTGCCGTAGGTGCGGTGTTGCTTTCCGCTTTTTTTCTTATTATCATCGGCCGCGACATAACCCGAAGCAACCGTTACCGTCGTGAGTTGGAAGAGGCCCGTCGTCGTGCCGAGGATTTACTCGCTGTCCGTGAAAAACTGATGCTTGCCATTACCCATGATTTCAAAGCCCCGCTCGGTTCTATTATGGGCTATGCCGACTTGCTTTCCCGTCTGACGGTGGATGAGCGTCAGCGGTTCTATCTGGACAATATGAAAACCTCATCGGAACATCTGCTGAAGCTGGTCGTTGATTTGCTCGACTTCCATCGTCTTGATTTGAACAAGGCCGAAATCAACCGGGTCACCTTTCATCCTTCCCGCCTGCTTGAAGAGATACACGTCAGTTTTGAACCACTTACGGCTGCCAAAGGACTGGCGCTTCATTGCGACATTGCCCCGGAGCTGGGCGGTACCTATATTTGCGCCCCCTTGCGTCTGCGCCAGATTATCAACAATTTGCTGTCCAATGCCGTGAAGTTTACGGACCAAGGCAGTGTTACCATGACTGCCCGTTACGAGGACCGTCGACTGGTAGTTGCCATTGCTGATACCGGTAAAGGTATGGAACCTGCCGACCGGGAACGTATCTTCCAGGAGTTTACCCGCTTACCGGGTGCTCAGGGTAAAGAGGGGTTTGGACTTGGACTTTCCATTGTCCGTATGCTGGTACAGTTGCTTGAAGGCACGATTGATGTAGACAGTGTGCCAGGCAAGGGAAGCACTTTCACCATATATATTCCTATCTATCCCGTAAGGAGTGAAGGACGGAGAATGAAGGATGAAGAATCGGGATGTGCTGCCACGCCGAATGGCAATTCTTCATTCCCCGTTCCTCATTCTTCACTGAAGAATGTCCTCCTTATCGATGATGACCGTATTCAGCTTACCCTTACTGCCGCCATGCTTCAGCAGAGTGGTATAAATTCTGTCTCTTGTTTACAACTGGATGAACTGCTGGATGCCTTGCGCACTGCAACCTTTGATGTTCTGCTTACTGATGTGCAGATGCCTGCTATTAATGGTTTTGATTTACTGAAACTGCTTCGTGCTTCGAACATACCGCAGGCACAGTCTGTTCCGGTGATTGCTGTCACTGCCCGCAGTGACATGCAGCGTGAGGAATTTACGGTGCATGGATTTGCCGGATGCCTGCATAAGCCGTTTACCGTCAGTGAATTGCTACATGAATTGAATATGGAGGACAAAGGGATGGAGGTTATGGAAGTTTCGGAAACTTCGGCTTGCCCGGGGTATAAATTCTCTTCGCTCACTGCTTTTTCGGTCGATGACCCCGAGGCGGCAAAGTCCATTCTGGAAAGTTTTGTGGCTGAAACCCGCCTCAATGCGGAGCGTTTGCAGAAGGCTGTGGAGAATGAGGATGTGGACGAGATGGCTGCTGTCTCCCACAAAATGATTCCCCTCTTTACTTTAATTGGAGCAGCGGAACTGGTTGCATTGCTGAAACTGTTGGAAACTTCTCATGGAGTGCCTTTTACCGGAGAGTTGAAAGAACACGCCCTTACCGCCCTCGTTTTGATAGAGGATGTCATTACTCAGGCAACAGCTTTTCCGTAATGGGGGAACAGAGAAGAATACGTGATTTTTCTCTGTCGGGAACCAAATGTCGAAAGAAATTGTTTACTTTGTAGGACTTTTAAATACGATGAAAGATTGACGTTCCGATGAGAGAAAATGGTTGAGAACAGCACTGTGGGTGTTGCTTACTCCTATTATACTGTTTATAATATTGATGATATTGCTTTATGTGCCTCCCGTACAGAATTTGATACGGAAGCAGGCTACGGCAATTGCATCAGGTGCTACGGGTATGGACATATCCGTGGAGCGGATTGACCTTCGCTTTCCTTTGAATTTGTTGGTCCGCGGTGTATTGGTGGTACAGCCTGCCGACAGTGCTGTTGATGTGCAGCATCCCGATACCTTGCTGAATCTTGGAAGTTTGAACGTACGGGTACAGGCATGGCCTTTACTCAAAGGGAAAGTGGAGGTGGATGACATTACCTTGAAACAAGTTGCTGTCAACTCCTCCAATTTAATGGAAGGTATGTGCATCAAAGGAGTACTGGGGCATTTCTTTTTCGAAAGCCATGGCATAGACCTTACAAAAGAAGATGCCATCCTCAATAATATAGAATTGAGCGATACCCATGTGCAGGTGATGCTTGCAGATACCACTGAGACTCCCAAGGACACTACTGACACTGCGTTAAACTGGAAAGTCACACTCCATACTCTGAAGTTGAAGAACGTCTCGGTCGATTTACAGATGCCATTGGACTCCATGGGGCTGAAAGCCCATATAGGAGATGCTGAGATTGCGGACGCTGCTGCCGACCTGAAACACCAGTTCTATGGCTGGAGAAAATTCCTGCTGACTGGAACTTCTGTCAATTATGATACCGGTGGCCCGGGGAGTGCGATAGGCTTCGACCCCTCGCACATTGCTCTTCGCGACATTCGCCTGGGCATTGATTCTGTGATGTACTACGGCAGAGATATGAATGCCGTTATCCGGGAATTTTCCATGTATGAGCGTTCCGGTTTGAGTGTAACTTCCCTGACCGGGCGGTTGTTTGCCGATTCTACCGTTATCCGTATCCCTTCTTTGAAGTTGCTGACACCTCATAGTGAGATGAACCTTACGGCACAGACTTACTGGGAACTGATAAATATACCTACCACCGGCCGTCTGACAGCCCGTTTCAATGCCCGTATCGGCAAACAGGATGTACTGCTTTTTGCCGGTGGCTTGCCGGAAGCTTTCAAGGAAGCCTATCCGTTCCGTCCGTTGGTGATTCATGCCGGTACGGAAGGAAACCTGAAGCAGATGCAGATTTCCCGTTTTACGGCTGAGCTGCCCGGAGCCTTTTCGTTGAGTGGGGGAGGAGAATTCTGGAGCTTGACCGACAGTGTGAAACGTAATGGAAGCATGGACTTCGAAATGCATACGCAGAACTTGAACTTCCTGACCGGACTAGCTGACATTGCTCCCGATGGCTCCATCATTGTGCCGGACAGTATGCACCTTGCGGCACGTCTCGGTATGGAGGGGGCGCAGTGCACTGCCGCCCTGAAACTGAAGGAGAAGGAAGGCGCCTTGAATTTGGACGCCGCCTATAATCTTGCTACGGAAGCCTACCATGCCGACCTTGCCATCAACAACTTGCAGGTGCATCACTTCCTGCCCAAGGACTCTATCTATACTCTTACGGCAAAGATGTCCGCTAAGGGGCAAGGGGTGGATGTGGCATCACGAAAAACTGTGGCCGCTTTGAATGCCTCCTTGGAAAAACTACAGTATGGCCATTGGGACATTTCCGGTGTAGATGTGCATGCCGGACTCAAGTCATCCGTTGCTACCGTCCGTCTTGCCAGCGATAATGTCCTTCTCAAGATGCAGGGAAATGCGGATATGCGTCTTGACCGCAGCTATCTGGATGGCGCTTTGGATTTAAATGTGGAAGAGGTGAATCTGCATAAGCTGGGTTTGGTGCCCCGACCATTGAAACACCCGTTTGCCTTTACAATGGGAGCGGAGGCACGTCATGATTCTCTCAAGTTGAGGCTTGATGCCGGTGACTTGAATCTGCGTTTCCGCGCTCACAGCACGTTGAAGAAGTTGATGGAACAGTCGGATAAATTTGTCTCTATCCTGACAAAGCAGATTGATGAACGGCGTTTGGACCATGCCGCTTTGCGCCAAGTCCTTCCTTCAGCGGGCATGCATCTGGAAGCCGGTAACCAGAATCCCGTCAGCTATTTCCTGGCTGCAAAGGGTATTTCCTATAATGATTTCAAACTGAGCTTCGGATTTACTCCGCAAGTCGGCATCAATGGACGTACAGCTGTTCACGGATTGCGCATGGACTCCTTGCAGCTCGATACGATATTTTTTACAGTAAAGCAGGATACTGCCCGCATGAAGTTGCAAGGTGGTGTCATAAACGGTCCCAAGAACCCGCAGTTTGTGTTCCGTAGCACACTGACGGGTGAAGTCCGTAATGAAGATGCGGAACTGACTGTGGATTATGTGAATGGAAAAGGGCAGACCGGTGTTCTATTCGGTATTAATGCCCGTCCGTTGACCGAAGGACACGGTCGCGGTAATGGTGTGCTGCTGAACCTTATTCCTGCCGAGCCGATTATCGCTTTCCGTAAATTCCACTTTGCGGACAATAGTAACTGGATTTATCTGCATAAGAATATGCGCGTCTATGCCAATATTGATATGGACAGCGACGATGGTCTGTGTTTCCGTATGCAATCCGACAAGAATGATACCCTTTCCTTGCAGAATATAAACGTAGAACTGAGCCGATTGCGCCTGGATGAACTTACGGAGGTACTTCCTTATATGCCCCGGCTTACGGGATTGTTCTCTGCCGAAGCAAATTATATACAGACTGCCACTTCCCTGCAGGTGTCTGCCGAAGCCAATGTAGAGAAACTGACCTACGAACGCCAACCGGTTGGAGACATCGGCCTGGGGGCTACCTGGTTGCCGGGCGACAAGAATACGCACTATCTGAATACCTATTTTACATATGATAATGAAGAAGTGATGACCGCCGACGGTATCTTGACGCAGAAGAACGGAAAGGATACCCTGGAAGTGTCCACCCGTTTCGAGCATTTTCCATTGAAGATGGCCAATGCATTCATCCCTGACCAAACGGTGGCCTTTACCGGAGATATTGATGGAGGGCTTTATATTTATGGTTCGCTGGACAAGCCTCAAATGCATGGTGATATTGTTTTGGACAGTGTGTCTGTCTATGCACGCCAGGCGGGAGCACGTTACTGGTTCGACAACCGTCCGGTACAGATAAAGGACAATCAGTTGATATTTGATAAGTTTGCCATTTATACCACCAGCAAGAATCCGTTTACGATTGACGGTAAGGTTGATTTCCGGAATATGGAGCGTCCTACTGCCAACCTCAATCTGCTGGCAGAGAACTATACGTTGCTGGATGCACCGCGTACCCGCGAAAGTCTGGTGTATGGAAAGGTGTTCGTCGACTTGCATGCCACGGTGAAGGGGCCGCTTGACGGGCTCACGATGCGTGGAAACATGAATTTGCTGGGCAATACCAACGTAACCTACGTGTTGACCGATTCCCCTTTAACGGTGGAAGACCGTCTCAGTGGGCTGGTTACCTTTACCTCGTTCACCGATACGACGTCGGTAAAAGCAGATGAGGTTCCTGCCATGTCTTTGGGAGGATTGGAAATGTATATGTCCGTCCATATTGACGATGCTGTCCGTCTTCGTGCCGATCTGAGTCCCGACCGTAGCAAATACATCGAACTGGAAGGTGGCGGTGATTTGAATATGCAGTATACTCCCCAAGGGGATATGAGCCTTACCGGACGCTATACCCTTTCGGGTGGCGTCATGAAATATTCGCTGCCTATCATCCCGTTGAAGGAGTTCCAGTTCAATCCCGGCAGTTATGTGGATTGGCGGGGGAATATTATGAATCCTACGCTGAGTCTGAAGGCTACGGAACGTATGCGTGCTTCTGTGGCCGATGGTGACGGGGACGGTTCGCGCATGGTGAACTTCGATGTTTCCATTTCCATCAAGAACAGGCTTGACGCTCCCGATTTGATATTCGATATTTCAGCGCCCGAAGATGCCGCAGTAGAGAATGAGCTGCAGGCAATGGGTGCAGAAGAGCGTAGCAAGCAGGCCATTGCCATGCTTGCCACGGGTATTTACCTGAACAGTGGTGCCAAAGGAGGAGGTTTGTCAATGGGAGCCGCCTTGAACTCAGTGCTTCAGAGCCAGATAAATTCCTTGGCGGGAGGTATAAAAGGGGCCAATATCAGTGTAGGTGTGGAAGACCGTACCTCTGCTGAAACGGGTGACACGCAGAAAGACTTCAGTTTTCGTTATTCCCAGCGTTTCTTCAACGACCGCGTACAGATAGTCATCGGTGGAAAAGTGTCCACCGGGGCCAATGCCACGAACGATGCGGAATCATTCATTGACAATATATCGCTGGAATACCGTCTTGATGCGTCGGGTACTCGATATGTCCGTGTATTCCATAATAAAAACTACGAAAGCATACTCGACGGTGAGATAACCGAAACGGGTGTCGGCCTTGTGCTGCGCCGGAAGATGGACCGATTGAGTGAACTCTTCATCTTCAGGAAGAAAAAGATAAAACCGGAGGCTGAAAACAGCGATATGAAAAAGTAGGAATGTGATATGAAACGACTGATATTATATATTGCAGGATTGATATTTCTGGCAGGTTGCTCCACCACGAAGCACTTGCCCGAGGGGGAGATACTCTATACCGGCCAAAAGCCGATGATTGTATTGAACCGCAGTGAAACGTCTGTTGGTGAGATTGCTATGGAAGAGGTGGAAGCCGCCCTTGCTACGGCACCGAACAATTCGTTGCTGGGAAGCTCTACTATCCGCTATCCCTTTCCTTTCGGACTGTGGATTTACAATGGTTTCCAGAAGTATGAGAAGGGATTCGGAAAGTGGATATTCAATAAATTTGCCGCCACTCCGGTGCTTATGTCTACGGTGAATCCCGATATACGCCAGAAGGCGGCGGTTAACTTGCTGCGCGATTATGGCTATTTCAACGGAAGCGTCAGCTACAAGACATTTATCGACCCGAAGGACTCGCTGAAGGCAAAGTTGCAATATACGGTGAACATGCGTAACCCCTACTTTATAGATACGGTATATTATCGTGGTTTCAGCGAGCGTACCACTCGCATTATGGAGCTGGGACGCCGACGTTCCCTTATCAGTTCGGGAGAACAATTCAATGTGGCTGATTTGGATGGGGAGCGTACCCGTATCAGTACCCTGCTGCGTAATGTGGGCTGTTATTATTTCCGTCCCGACTACCTGACCTATCAGGCCGATACCATGATAGTTCCCAATGGGCATGTCCAGATGCGCTTGATTCCCGTTCCCGGTATGCCAAAGGTAGCCGAGAAGCAGTTCCGTGTGGGGCGTAAATCCGTCTATCTTCTTGGAAAGCAGGGGCAGGAACCCAATGACAGCATGGATTACAAAGGCTTGACCATACATTACTACAACAAACCTCCGGTACGTCCCAACATGCTTTACCGTTGGTTGAACTATCAAGGTTATCGGCGGAAACGTCAGATACAGGACAGCGCAGGTATTGCCCGCCAGCGTTCTATGCAGAGTTTGTATAGTTTGTACCGTCAGACCCGTATTCAGGAGCGTCTGGCAAGCGTCGGTATTTTCCGTTATGCGGAGATGCAGTATATACCGCGTGATACGGCGTTTGTGTCTGATACATTGGATGTGAGGGTCATTGCCGCGCTCGATAAACCCTACGATGCGGAGTTGGATTTTAATGTCACCATGAAGAGCAATAACCAGACGGGACCGGGTGCCGCTTTTACGGTGACGAAGAACAATGTCTTCGGTGGCGGTGAAAGCTGGAATGTGAAGTTGAACGGTTCGTACGAATGGCAGACGGGCAAGGCAAGTTCTTCCTTGATGAACAGTTATGAACTGGGTATCTCCACTTCGCTTATCTTTCCGCGCGTGGTGTTTCCTAGGATGGGCGACCGTGAGTATGACTTCCCGGCTACAACGACTTTCCGTTTATATGCCGACCAGATGAACCGTGCCAAGTATTATAAGCTGCTGGCTTTTGGCGGTAATGTCACTTATGACTTCCAGCCCAAATCGACTTCCAGGCACAGTATAACTCCTTTCCGGTTGACATTCAATGTACTGCGCAATCCTACTGCCGCTTTCGATACGTTGCGTGCCGAGAATCCGGCACTCTACGTTAGTTTGCGCGACCAGTTCATTCCTGCCATGGAGTACACCTATACTTATGACAACGCTTCCGTGCGCGGCAAGCGTAACCCCATCTGGTGGCAGACCACCGTTGCGTCGGCCGGTAACCTGACTTCTGCCGTCTACCGTATTTTCGGCAAGCCGTTCAGTGAGGAAGGAAAGAAGCTTTTCGGGGTACCTTTTGCACAGTTCTTGAAGCTGAACTCGGAATTCAGGTACCATTACCGGATAGACAAGAACCAGATGATAGCCTCGCGTATTGCCGGAGGGGTGATATGGTCGTATGGCAACGCTACGACCGCACCTTATACGGAACAGTTCTATATCGGCGGTGCCAACAGTGTGCGCGCCTTTTCTGCACGCAGTATAGGCCCGGGCGGCTATCCTCCCGAGACGGATAGGAAATATACCTATATCAACCACGTGGGTGATATTCGCATAGAAGCCAATATCGAGTATCGCTTCCGTATGATTGCCGACTTGCATGGAGCGGTGTTTCTGGATGCCGGCAATGTATGGCTGATGCGTAAGGACGAAAATCGCCCGAACGGTGAGTTCACCTTGAAGAATTTCCCGAAACAGATTGCTTTGGGTACGGGATTCGGCTTACGCTATGACCTGGACTTCCTTGTTTTCCGTCTGGATTTGGGTATCGGGCTTCACGACCCGTATGATACCGGAAAGTCGGGATATTACAATATTCCTAAGTTCAAGGATAGTATGGCACTGCATTTTGCCATCGGTTATCCGTTCTAAATGTACGTTTTTGAACGGATAGTGGTAAAGAATGAACTAAAACTCCCTTCTGTCAGCCATAAATTTTTGTACATTTGCAACCGTTATCAACTGTGATACACTAACCTTTTTAAATAATAACTAATATGAAACCAACTTTATTCTTATTGGCAGCCGGTATGGGCAGCCGTTATGGTGGCTTGAAACAATTGGACGGATTGGGACCGAATGGCGAAACTATCATGGATTATTCTATTTACGATGCCATCAATGCCGGTTTTGGCAAGCTCGTTTTCGTAATCCGTAAAGATTTTGAACAGGACTTCCGCGACAAGATTATTTCCAAATACGAAGGCCATATTCCCTGCGAACTGGTATTCCAGTCCATAGATGACCTTCCTGAAGGCTTCACCTGCCCCGAAGGCCGTACCAAACCTTGGGGAACCAACCATGCTGTAATGATGGGTGCCGATGTAATAAAGGAACCGTTTGCTGTTATCAATTGCGACGATTTCTACGGTCGTGACTCCTTCCAGGTAATGGGCAAATTCCTTGCAGCCCTTCCCGAAGGCTCCAAAAACGTATATTCCATGGTAGGCTTCCGCATCGGCAATACGTTGAGCGAGAGCGGTACCGTATCCCGTGGATTGTGTGGAACGGATGCGAACAACCTGCTGACTTCCGTAGTGGAACGTACCAAGATTCAGCGCATGGACGGTGAGGTGAAGTACATCGACGATAACGGTGAATGGACTGCCACTCCCGAGACGACTCCGGTCAGCATGAACTTCTGGGGTTTCACTCCCGATTATTTTGCTTACAGTGCAGAGTTTTTCAAGAGTTTCTTGAGCGACCCGAAGAATATGGAGAACCTGAAAAGCGAATTCTTCATCCCGCTGATGGTGGATAAGCTGATTAACGATGGCACTGCTACCTGCGAAGTGCTTGATACAACCAGCAAGTGGTTCGGTGTGACTTATCCCGAAGACCGTCAGAGTGTAGTCGACAAGATTCAGGCTTTGGTGGATGCGGGCGAGTATCCTGCGAAGCTGTTCTGAGTTTGTTAACCAAAGGCAGATACCCGTTGGGGCTTATTCTCTGATTATAATCGGACAATAGATTCGCATGCCTCCGCTACTGCCGGATGGTGGGTGACGAAGATACATGTTTTGCCTGCGCAGTCTCTGCGCAGGTTTTTTATTAACAGCCGTTCCGTGTCGGGGTCGAGGGCAGAAGTGGCTTCATCTAAAAGAAGAATGTTTCCGGGGCGTAGCAGAGCGCGGGCAATGGCGATGCGTTGGGCTTGTCCTTCACTGAGTCCACCACCTCGTTCGCTGAGTGGGGAGTCTACGCCGTCGGGAAGGTGGAAGACGAAGTCGGCGGTGGCGGTTTGCAGGGCTTGATATATGGCTTCTTGAGAAGCTTGTGGGTTTCCCATCAGCAGGTTGTCACGGATAGTTCCGCTGAAAAGGGTATTGCCTTGCGGGACATATACGAAGTTCTTGCGGGTTTGCGGAGAGACGGTATGACTGGTTTCAAGTGGATGTTTGGCGGGTATCAAGAGTATCTGTCCCTCTTGTGGCGTTGCCAGTGCCAACAATAGCCGGATGAGCGTTGTCTTTCCTTTTCCTGTTTCTCCGACTATAGCTATGCAGCTACCGGCGGGGAAACGGCAGGAGAAGCGGCTGAATACCGGACGGTCATCGGGAGTGTAGCGAAAAGTCACGTCTTTCAGTTCCAGTTCCGGGGTAGAGGCGAGGAATATGCTGTCACCATCCGCTTCTGCCGGCAGTCTTTCCAATTCCAATAGCCGGTCTATGGCGGTAAGGGCATTGACTACGGAAGGTATCAGGCGTGAGAGGTCGAACACGGGACGCTGGACTTTTCCTACCAATTGCAAAAAGGCGGTCATCGTTCCGAAGGTGATACAGCCTGCGCTGAGGTGAACGGCTCCCCAAAGAAAAGCCGTGAGGTATCCGCCGGAAAAGGCAAGGGCCACTAACATGTGGGCAGAAAGCGAGAAACGGGTACGTCCCATGACTTGGCTGTGGAGCATGTCTTGCAAGTCATCGAGTTTGTCCAGATGCCGTTCGCCTTGTTCCAATGTTTTAATCACTATGCGATGTTGCAGGCTCTCTTGTATGACGGACTGGATGCGACCGTCACTGTTCCGAATATCATGTGTATAGCGTTTCATTCGTCGCATATAGAAACGGCTGCCTGATAGAAAGACGGGCAGGATGGCAACAATCAGCCATGGCAGTGAAGGGTCTAAAAAGTAGAAGAATAGAAAGGCTGCCAGCAGTTGTATACTCGTGACGATGAATGCCGGGACAGAAGAGGTGAGCAATGTGACGATGGCGGTGGTGTCTTGTTCTACCCGGTTCACTACGTCTCCGGTATGGAAACGCTCCAATTCGTTCCAGCGGCTTTGCAGTAAGCGCGAGAAGAGGCGGTGGCGAAGGGCGTTGCCCGTCTCTATCTGCATACGGGTACTTATCCAAGTGTCAGCAGCTCCGCACAGTAATTGGGCAGTCAGCAGGACAACGGTGAGAACGGCGATATGCGTCAGGTTGCCGTCTGTTATTCCGGTAGCGGTGTCTATCACCCGTTTGGTTGCATAGATAAAGGCTAGGGCAAAGGCCACGCCCAGAATGCCGGTGAGGCAACTTAGCAGGATACGTCCGCGTTGTTCGGCAGATACCTCTCGAATATACCTAAGTTTTTCACGTCTGTCCTTTTTCACTTTTTTGTCCTTCTGTTGCTTTTTCATTCCTTTTATTTTCCGGGTTCTTTTATTTCTTTGTCCTTGCTTTCTTGTCTTTTACTCCTTTTGATCGGTTTATTTGTATAGCTATCGTTCCCCCTATCAGAGTCACGGGATACCAGAGTGCTTCGTACGGTGCAAATTGACGCAGTTCGTTGCAGCGTCGGGTGGCGCGGCAGAAGGTGTACCACTTTCCTGCCCAATATCCTTTGGGGCGTGGCTTGATGCGGTTATCATGTTGCCCGAAGTTACCGGTAGACAGGATGTCTTCCAATAATTGTTCTCCTATCTGCTTGGTGCCTTCCAAGGGGAAAGGAAGCCGGTTGGCGGGCAATCCCAGTCGGGTGACGGCAATGTAGCCGAATGCTTGTGCGGCATGCAATAGTCCGAGGTCCTGCAACTGGCGAAGCAGGGTGGTGGCATCTATTTCTTTGTGGCGATTGGCAAGCAGACAAGTCCAGTCGCATAGCTGGCGCAGGCCGATTCCGCTGTTCAGGAAATGTACAAAGGCATGCAGGAAGATATAAAGTGCATTGAAGGTGGCCGGAGGTATGGCGATACTGACGGCCTTCGAGTCCTCTTTCCCGGTTTCGGAGAATAGGGCATAGTCTGTTTCCTGCGGGTACCATTTTCTGATAATCTGCTGAAAGTACCGGTTGGCAAGCGGACTGTTCAGCCGGAGGATGATGCGGTGGTTCTCGATGTGTACTCCTTTCAAACTGTAGCTAGCATGCTTGTCGGACGCTTCTCCCTCGACTATGGCGCCTTGTTGCAGCAGGAGGCGGTTGGCTATGGGTTGCCCTTGTTTTCCTAAATAGATGTCGATGTCTCCGCATTGCCGGTGCAAGGGAGTGCGGTAGTTGGTGCCGATGCCTTGCCCTTTCAGCAGTACGGGATGCAGCCCGGCTTCCCGGTAAAGGGTATTGAGTTCGGGCAGAAGCTGGTTGAGGCGTTTGTTGGCTTGTTCTATCTGTGCAGTCCGGGCAGCCCATTTCAGATAGAGGACGCGTGGAGGGCGCAGTTCGGCCGGCAGACTGCTTATGCCGTCAAAAGTCAGTGCAAGCAGGGCTTGTGAGTTTGCCATGCGGTACACGGTTTTCCAGTCGTCCGGCGAGACCGACCGGAAGAGTTGTCGGTCTGCCGGAGTGCCCCACAGGCCGGAGCGTACCAATGAAAAGAAAGCGTGTTGCATATCCGTCCTTATTCTATGATTCCTTCGCGGTCAAGGGAGTCGATAAACTTCTGCGCATCGCGACGGGCCGATTCGTTATCTACATCATAGCGGCTGGTCAGGGCTTCTGTCACGCTGTCTGTATCGAACTCTTTGTTTTCTATCTCTTGCCAAAGCATGGCGGAAGTTTGGTTCAGGCTGATGACTTTGCTGAAGTCCACGTTCGACGAGCCGTCTTGCATGATGATGTAGTCATCGCCTATCCGGTGCAGGATAAATCCTTGTTTGATTTTCATGGTTATTTTGTTTTATATTCTTCTGAACAGGGCGAGCAGCCAGCGGCGAGCGGGGTTTAGCTTCATCCACCAGTAGGAGTAGAGCTTCCAGACTTTGCCGTCGGCGGTGTACCGTTTGTCTTTTCGCATGGCTTCGGTCATGACGCCCATTACCCGTCCGATGTCGGTTTCTTCGGTCTGGGCGAGGTTGCCGTCGCCTTGCAGGATGAGTATGTCTCCGTTCCGACGGATGATGCGGTGAAAGACGATGCGTTCCGTCAGGTCGCGTGCCAGTACGGTGACGCCCGGTTGCAGCTGTTCTGTGGTGAAATCGCCCAGTGTCACCCGGTCACGGCGGTCCACTAAGAAAGGATTCATGCTGTTGCCCCGCACGGTGATGGTTACTGTATGTCCCTCTTTGATGAGACGCGCCACTTCGGGAAGCAATATCTCGTTGGGAATGCTTTTCTTCATCGGCTGTTCAGTTCATCATTCATAACTTATCCTTCTACCGTCTTTCTGCAAAGTTCCGTCGCTTCACGGTCGGGCAGGCATTTCAGATGATAGACGGGTGCCAGCGTGGCAAGTTCCGTCACAGTGGCGACAATGGCGTTATAGATTTCCTTGTTCTGCTTCAGGCAAGAGCAGGAGGGGAGGAGGGTGGCGAAAGCATGTGCTGCTCTCTCTTGCTCTATTTCATTCTGCGGTGCTTGTTCCAAGCGGACGAAGGCGCCTACGGTCATGGATTCTTTCCGATAGCAAGGTGTCTTTCCGCTCCACGGAGAACCGAAAACAGTGGCTTGCTTGCCGAGGCTGTCCACATGTACTATCGGATTGTCATCGTTCAGTAGATGGCAGTCCGAGAACTGTTGCAGCCAGAGCCCGGTGTGCGTACTTTTGCCCGTGCCGCTTTTCCCTAAGAAGAGGTAGCCTTTGCCTGTTTCAGTAGCGACAACCGAGGCATGCATCAGCAGTGTATGGTGGCGGGCGGCATTGAAGGCATAGAGCATCATCAAGAAGTTGTTCAGTACGAAGTTCGTTTCGTTTTCCGGAGCCGGTGTTTCTGTCCTGCAGGCCGGTAGGTGGATGAAGCATTGCCTGAAGTTATCGTTGCACTCCATCCAATAGTTTTTCCCGCTTTTCCGTGGGGTGATGGATACAAGGTGTGAGCTGTGGGGCAAAGGGCGAATGATGCAATCGGCATCTTCCCAGTTGAAACATATATCATCGGGAGTTTTCGCTATGGTTCGTTTTGTCGTTGTTTCGTCATCGTCTATCTCTGTTTCAAAGATTACTTTTTGCGTCGTGTCTATTGTCGTGATGAACGGAATCAGTGAAGGCAGCGCCTTGAATATATTGAAGTCGGAAGGTTTCACCATGCGAAAGGTGTGCGGTCCTACTTGATAATCCAATATCTGTATTCTCATATGTTTTGATTGTTAGTTGTTATTCATGATACTTTGGGCTACTCAGAAAAATAATGAATGTTTGTGTGAATGAGGAAGATTTGAGAGATTTTTCAACTGTCTTGTTGTCATTCTTTAGACGCGGAGGACGCAGATCTATAAAAGAAAATCCGCTGTCCGCCGCATCTAAAAGATAGTAATAAGGCGATTCCGATATCTCTTCGTTTGGTTTGCGAGGATATATTGCTTCCTTTCTTAGAATTTGGCTTATCGGTTCTCCTGACTTGTTTGGCCAACAATATATTCTTTCCTCCCATCACCGACTTTGTGGGCTGCTGTATATACACTGCCGTCACGGGTAACCTCGTAGCCTGTTACCAAATAGGACTCATTGTCGTCCATATTCGGATTTGCCGGGTTGAAATTGATGAACGTTCCACCGGACACCTGGATGCTGGCAGTGTTCTTGTCTGTATTCTTTAAGTTCAGTACCCAGTATCTGCCATCCGTGTCGTTGTTGGGTGTACCATATTTGCCGGATTCAAATGTTCCTCCATAGATATTGATTTTCCCATTCTCTCTTGCATAAATCAGGTCTATCTGGGTGTTCAGTTTCTGGGTGTTATAGTAAGAACCACCATGAATATTTACTGTCCCGTATCCTCGGGCTTCAATTACCATGCGATAACCATCGTCTTTCGCTGTAGCAGATGCATCGCACTTCACATTGCCGTTGCCTGAAATGTTTAGTGTTCCGTTCTGTACAGTAAAGATTTGTGTGAAAGGAGTGGCATCAGCTGTTTCTGAGGAATTGATGATGTCGTGGCCATTCAGGTTTAAGTTTGCCGTTGCGTTTGCAGCATTCAATATGTAGCCTGTGGCAAGCTCCGTCTTGGCGATGTTGATATTTGAGAGAAGTTTTATATCCACAGTTGCGTTGGTTGCCATGTACTTCAGTACGCTTGGGTCGGAGAATGTACCGCCGGTAACGTTGATGACCGGTGTATAAGTGGTGCCTTCTGTGATGAGTGACTTTGCTTCGGCAATCAGTGTACCGCCTTTGATGTTTACTGTGGCAATGCCATATGCTCCACTTACGTTGATGGCGGCGCAGTCCAGTCCTCCGGTACCGTCGCCCCAGTTGCCGGTGCTACCTGTGCCTTTACTGGTAATCAAGGCTGTACCTTCCACATTCAGAGTGCCTCGTTGGATGCATACACCTCCTGCGGCACCATAAACCTTGCCGCCACTGATGGTCGTTGTGCCGGATTGGGGCAGATAGACTGCATAGTCAGCAGTAGAAATGAGTTCTCCGTCTGTGATGTTGATGATGGAGTTCTGCGTCTTGTAATTGCCGTTGCCTGCCACTGCAAACCATCCGGCTTCTATCTTGCCGCCTGTCATGGTGAAGTCTCCACCGTCCGTCACTCCGACGCCATATTGGCCGTTACTGTCCGGAGTCTCTCTGACTGCACTGATGTTGCCGCTTTCCATGGTCATGGAGGCATCTTCACCGGCTATTTCAATCAGACTGCCATTATAAGAAGCCGCTGTATAATCCTGGCTGGCAACTATCTTGCCTTTCTTCTCGGTAGAGCTGTCCTTCAGTGTCATCTTGCCCAAGACGATGATTTTGCCTGTTGCGCTGTTGTCGGCAGTCAGTGTATATCCGTTCAAGTCAAGAACCACGGACTTTCCGGCGGGTACACTGACGCTTTGCCCTGTGATGTCGGCATCGGCGGACAATTTAAAATCTTCGCCGTTGGCGAAAGCGGTCTTTAGGACTGCCACGTCGGATTGAACTACAAATTTGCTGTCGATTGTTGCCGGAAGTGATGCTTCAGTTCCTTTTATTATATAGATTGTGGTATTGCCGGCATCGTGTACCAATTGTTCTACCTTTCCATATATCTTCAAGTTACCGCCTTTTACAGTCAGCTTCTTTACGGTGACGCCTGCATTGATAATCAATGTCTGCTGGGCGGTAGTGGCAGTCACTTCATTGTAAGTGGCTTTATTGCCTACTGCTGCCAATGTAACGGTGGTGCTTGGCATGGTGATGGCTACAGAAGGAGCTTCTTGCTCTGCTGTGGTTTCCGGTACAGCCAAGGATACACTGTTGGTGGCAGTGGCGGCGGGAGCACTTACGCTGGTATTGGTCTTGTCGGTCAGCGTCAACGGAGCGGCAGTACTGGTCGTTGGGGCTGTATTGAACGTCAGGTTGATGTCCGAGTTCTGTAAAACCGGGATGGCGATGCCGTCGTTGCTGCCAGAAGTGGTATTGAAGCTGCCGCTGACTGCAATGTCGGTTACAGTTGCTGCTGTCGGTGCTTCTTGTGGGAGATTTTTTGAATCAGCTAAAGCTGTACTAAGCGCACTGGGGGTTGTAGCATCTACAACAACGCAATCCAAAGGAGGTACTACCAATATGTCTCTTCTCCCTAAGATTTTGTCATTAAGCGTCTTGGTAAAATATACCTTGTCGCTTCCATTCGTCAGTTGGGCAGTGATGGAACTATAAGTACCTGTGGGCAAAGGAATGTAGAAGTTGCGCGATTTTATATCGTTTGAAGCAGTGAAGGAGGCAGTGATTTCCTTGCTTCCATTGCTTGCTACCGTCAGTATCGGGTCTGCTGCGGTTAAGTCTACCGTACAAGTACCTGCAATGTTATTGGAGGCAATAATCTTGAAAGTAGTGGCCTCTGCCGGAATCTTGTTGACGGTCAGTTTTATCATGGCTGCCATGTGCTTGAAGGACAGAGCGCTCAGATTGTCGGGATTTGTCACCTTGGCATACATCGGGCCATTGCTGCTGCCGTTATAATTTGTAAGCGTGGCAGGTAGAGTCATGGTCAATGTATTGCCGCTTACGCTCATGTTTTGTTGGTAAGGATAGATGGAGAATACAGCCGTTTCTCCGCTTGGCTTGCTGCCGTTGAAAGTGGCGGAAGTTTGACCAGCACCGCTTGCATATTCTAATTTTGTATTGCTATAATTACTTTCTGCATTACTACAGAACAACCCTAGGGCATCGGTATCTTGCCATAGAATCTTGTATTCATCGTTTACGGTAGTACGGGTGTCGGTACCTGCGCCTTCAAACGTTGCGTTAACGGTGATGTTTCCTTTCCGCCCGCTGTTTTCAAATTCCTCTTGGCTGCAACTGAATGCGGTCAAGGCAGCAGTTGCCATGCAGGCAACTTGCATAAGGTTTCTTAATTTCATCATAATGAAGTCCCCCTTAGTTTTCTACGGTTAAGATGTCATTGATTAGGTCTTCCAAGTCGCTGCTGGATGCCGAATTGTAGCTATGGGTAGAAGTGCTGCCCGAATAGGAGCGCGTAATGGGATGGTAAGGTTCGCCGCTTGTTGCAATGACTCCTTCATTCTCCATTTTGATAACTTCGATAGACGGAGTGATGTATGCTTCTCTACCGTCTGGTGTGTTCTGTTTCATATACACAAATTATTTAAAGGTTAAACAATAAAAAAAACGTGAGTAACTATGTTTGTATATCCTTTATTCAGGCCTTCGCATTGCCCTTTCCCTGGATATACAACAGTCACTCACGTCGTTTGTGTATATACCATCCCCCCTGATGGGAGAAAACCATATAAACATAGACGTGAGCATCCTTGTTGTTATCTTCAGGGAAATTTTCAAAGTTGCGAAGTTTGAATAAAGAAGATAATTTCAATAATGCTCTTACTAATATGTAAATAAACCCACTACGCTATAGCGGATTTGTGACAAAGATAATTGTTTTTTGTTTAAGTGTATCTATGTTTCTCTATTTTTTTTGGGAAAGGCTCACGTCTCTTTCATTTATAGGAGTTAGGAGAGTTATCACTTCTAACTCCCGATAACTCCTTCAAATATTTAGTAACTGTCTGCATTGTCTTTGAGGATGTTTTTCTGAGGAGCATAGCGGCTATGTGGCGAATAAAGAGAGGAAGACAGACCGAAAAGAAGCTGAATAAAATCTTTTTAAGCAAAATTAAAACAGAGATTTGATATACTTTAAACAGAACACCCTGCAAACTCCGGCTTACTCTGTCCGGCAGTTTGCAGGGTGGCTGCTTGGTTTTCTCGCGTGTACGTAGCTCCTTACGCCACGAACGGAAGTCGATGCCATAGCAATTTTTCATAATAAGACTTTCCATATTTTTGCAAATGTCCGTACTGCCTTTGGCTGAAACAATTTATATAAGTAATTGAAGTTTCGTAAGTGAGTATGCCTGCTGATAAATGGGAATTTATCGCACAGAGCGCGAAGCCTGCTCTCATAACCTATGGAGAGCACGAGTGAAAGCTTGTGGATTTTTATCTAAAACATAGGTATTCCTTTGCTCTTCTCCCTTTGTTTGTCTGCTGTGGCATAGGGAATTTATGACGCCTAACGGCCATGAACAACCCTGCTTTCGGCCATAAAGCGATCGCTTGACGACCGTAAGCAGGGTTGTTCATGGCCGTTAGGCGTCACTAACTCCAGAGCTATTGCGGATGAAGTACGTAGCCCGAACCTATTGCGCACAAGGCGCAAACGTATTATACAACGGTGTAAAAGACATTAGAGTGCATTATTCATAGTCGGCCTTTGACTCCCGATAACTCCTACTATGCCCCTACAGTCCAACTCCATATCTGTTGACTTCACAGTAAGGACAAGCCCGAAAATGCAGGAAAACCGAACCTGCCGATTCATGTAATCTGCATGCAGTATTATGGTAGGGGATAGCAGCTTACTGCAAAACTCAGGCGTTTCAGGCAGGTGGAAGCAAATTTTGCTTCCACCTTTTCAGGTTGCTTCCACCGCAGGGCAAATGCCGATGGACAGGGGGATGCAGGAGGTGGGTGGAAGTGTGGAAGCAAAGTGATGGAAAATTAATTTGGCATTCACACAATAATAACCGTATATTTGTAGCATGGCTGTCTGCCTCCTCTTAAATTCAGATAAAGAGGAGGTAGACAAATGCTTGCTATGAGAAACACATAAATGGTTATAACCAAGTGATGAAACAATTAATTGCATGTTGCGGGTTGGATTGCGAAAATTGCGCCGCCCGTATAGCCACTGTCAATAATGACGATGAGCTGAGAGAGAAAACCGCCAAAGAGTGGAGTGTGCTGAACAATACGCCGGAAATTACGCCGGAAACCATCCATTGTATGGGGTGCCGTGCAGACGGGGTGAAGTTTGCCTATTGCAGCGATTATTGTGCTATCCGCAAATGTGTGTACGAAAAAGGTTTCAATACTTGCGGTGACTGTAAGGAACTGGAAACTTGCCAGGTGGTAGGTGCCGTTCTTCAGCATGCACCCGGTGCAAAGGAAAATCTTTATTAACCGTAAATTCTTTGATTAAATAAAATATTGCTTATCTTTGCAGTATGACAAAGACATTTAAATCGGATTTGGTTTTGTAAACAATCTGTGTTCCATGCACAGATTGTCCCTTTCGTTTACTTTCGGATAACTTCTTTCGAGAGTGTTTTTCTATTGTTATAATTCAAGTTTAATCCGCATATTATGCTGAAGGTGTTGTGATACTTTCCGTATATGCAAAATATAGTAAGAAAATGAGTAACGAAAATAAAACTATCCACGATTTCGAATTTAATTTAATCTGTGACTTTTTCTCCAATATGGAACGGCAAGGCCCTGGCAGTCCTGAAGTGACGTTGAAGGCATTGAGCTTTGTAGACGGTCTTACCGATGAATCCCTTATTGCCGATATCGGTTGTGGAACGGGTGGTCAGACAATGGTATTGGCTGGCCATGTTCCGGGACAGATTACCGGAATTGACCTTTTCCCCGGCTTTATTGACATCTTCAACCGTAATGCAAGGCAGTTGGGCTTGCAGGACAGAGTAAAAGGAATTGTCGGTTCAATGGATGCCCTCCCTTTCGGTGAGGAGGAGCTGGATATGATTTGGTGTGAAGGTGCTATCTATAACATCGGCTTTGAACGTGGCTTGAAGGAGTGGCGTAAATATCTGAAACCGGGAGGGTATATTGCCGTATCCGAGAGTTCATGGTTTACGGACGAACGTCCTGCGGAAATCAATGACTTCTGGATGGACGCCTATTCTGAAATGGATACACTTCCCAATCTGGTAGCCAAGTTGTACAAGGCGGGTTATCTCCCCGTTGCTACATTCATTCTGCCGGAGAATTGCTGGACAGAGCATTACTTTGCTTCAAAGGTTGCGGCCCAGGAGATTTTCCGTAAGAAATATGCCGGTAATAAAATTGCCGAAGAGTTCAGCTCACTCCAAATGATTGAGGATGAACTATACGGCAAATATAAGGAATTCTACGGTTATGTGTTTTTATTGCTAAGAAGGTAGGTTGATGGCAGACTTCTCTTATTGAGGAATGCGGGTATTCTCATGGCAGAATATCCGCATTTTGTGTTTTGAGTGGATTTTATTGTTTTGAGGATGTACGGAACTTCTGAGGAGGTATTCCCGTATGACGTTTAAAGAATTTGTTGAAGAAGGCCGCATTATTAAAACCTAGACTCACGGCTATATCCTTTATCGGAGTGTTGGCGGTACAAAGTTGTGCTTTGGCATCCATGATGATAGTATTGTTGATGATTTCCATGGCTGTATATCCTGATTCCTTTTTGACAAGGCGGCAAAGAGCTGCCGGTCTCATATTCATTTTCAATGCATAATAGGACACTTGATGCTCCCGGATATAGTCTGTGTGTACCAATCGGATAAAAATGCGGTATTGGTTGAAATGCCTGCTGCCCGGAGTCTCTTTTATTCTAGGGCGTTCCGGACAGAGTTCGGATATACCTTGTAACAGGTATGCCAGTAGAGTTTGCAATGAAACTAGACTTGAGGGGCTTTCTGTTCTTTGGTAGAGGTGTGACAAATAGGTCATGAACTCGGCATAAAGCTGGAAGTCCGTTTTCGATAGAGGAAAAATATAGTGTTTGCCTATAATGTGAAACTTATCCATCATGACCTTGCCGGCCCCTGAACTCTGGATAAGTTGTTGGGAAAATATGACGACATATATTTCAGCATCGTCTGACGTGTGTAGCAATTGTACGAAGGTCTCGGGAGGAATAACTAGGAGGGCGTTAGCTTCAACCCTGAATTGAGTATGGTTTATGATAGTTTTCAGAACTCCTTTGGTGCATAGAGCGAAGATACTGGCCTTGGTGTGGTATGGCTTTTCCACTAGCGGATTCAGTTCATTGGTTGTGATATGATTGCAGGCAATGAACTCGTCATTTATATTGAATTCGGATATATTCATGTTGGAGATTTTAAGACGCAAAAATGGGGGATAATAATGTATAAATGACAGAGGTAACAGTTAAAATCAATATTACGCTCAACTTATCTCTGTTAAATAAGGTAAAGTTGTGAATAATAGAATATATACATATTAAAATGGAATATTGATTTATAAGGGTTTGTTTGTGGTATAAGCATTTTAACCCGAACTTTGCTTCTTGTATGATAAACCAATTCTGATGAATCCGAATGTTCCTCAAGAAGTACGTATAATAAATGCCATCTCCGAGCAGTTGTTCAACTCATGGCCCGTCAGCATTATTATGATTGATTTGGAAGATTGTATCTGGCGTCTGAATCAGCAGGTGATGAATGAACTCCAATTGAATGAGTATGTGATAGGGCGGCGTATCACTGACTTATTGGAGGTGGTATGTGATAAAAGAATGTGTTAGAAGACCTTTTGCTGCAACTTCGGGAGAGGGATGTGCGGATTATTCCCTTAGATACCAATTGCTTTATACGTGAATTGAAGAGTGGTATCAGTTTTCTGATACAAGGTGCTATGGTGGGAATTCATGAAGATGGACAATTGGTGAGGATTGTACTCTATTTCAGGAATGTGTTGGAAGAACGGACACAGAAGCATTTGCTGAATATTGCGCTGAGTCGTACCCAGATATTTCAATGGTCTTTCGACATGGAACATAATCTGATGATTATAGAACCGCGTTATTTTGAATATTTGGGGATTCCTACGCGTGACTATACGCTGACGCCTGAGGAATTCGCATTTCTGATTCATCCGGACGACCGGAAGGGAGTGTTTGATGCTTTGGCTTTACAGTTGCGTGGTAATTTGTACGAACGCCCAGTGGAATACCGTCTACGGAGGGGAGACGGCAAGTGGGAGTGGTTTGAGGCGCAATCTACCTATGTGGGACAATTGACGGATTTGCCGTTCCGTATCATCGGTATTTGCATGAGTACGCAGAAATACAAGGATACGGAGAATAAATTGAACGAGGCTTTGCAGAAAGCGCAACGTAGCGATGAGTTGAAGAGCGTATTTCTTGCTAATATGAGCCACGAGATACGTACGCCACTAAATGCCATTGTGGGCTTCTCTACACTACTAGCTTGTGGGGATGCCGACTTGTCGCGGCAGGAGATTATGGAATTTACGTCTTTGATTGAAAAGAACAGCCAGTTGTTAATGGTGTTGATTTCAGATATTCTGGATTTGTCCAAGATAGAATCGAACACGATGGAATTCCATTTTGAGAAGGTTTCTTTAAATGGCATATTGGAAAGCATTTACAGTGCGCAGAAGATGAATCTTCGGAAAGGAGTGGAGCTACTGCTAGACCTTCCGGACCGGGCGGCAGTTATCTATACAGATCCTACGCGTTTGGGGCAAGTTGTCAACAATCTTATCAATAATGCGGTGAAGTTCACTGCTGAAGGACGCATAACCATAGGGTATAGGCTGAAGGACTTTGCTACATTGGAAGTCTTTGTGGAAGATACGGGAACTGGCATGTCGGAAGAAGTTCTGGCGCACATTTTTGAACGTTTCTATAAGGGAGATGCTTTTGTGCAGGGCACGGGATTGGGATTGGCCATTTGCAGGACTATCGTTGAAAGGTTTCATGGAAAAATAGAAGTGGCTTCAACTCTTGGCAAGGGGAGCCGCTTTGCAATTGTCCTTCCGCAGGAAATGCGGGAGTAGTGTTCTCTTTCTTGGATATTTGATGTAATTATGTGAGCGTATGATATTGTATAACGTTGAAAATCGCTACCTTTGCAGTCTTGAACGATAAATTCATTGACACTATGATATCTGTAGAAGGACTGAAGGTAGAATTTAATGCCACTCCTCTGTTCGAAGACGTCTCTTATGTTATCAATAAGAAAGACCGTATAGCTCTTGTCGGCAAGAATGGTGCCGGTAAGTCCACCATGCTCAAGATATTGGCTGGCATTCAGCAGCCCACTGCCGGCATTGTTGCCGTTCCTCGCGAATGTACTATCGGGTATTTGCCCCAAGTGATGATACTCAGTGACAAGCGCACCGTAATGCAGGAGGCTGAACTTGCCTTCGAGCATATTTTTGAGATGCAGGCGGGCATCGAACGCATGAATCGGCAACTTGCCGAACGTACCGATTACGACAGCGAGGATTACCAGAAACTGATTGACCGCTTCACTCACGAAAACGAACGTTTTCTGATGATGGGCGGCACCAACTACCGTGCCGAAATAGAGCGCACGCTCCAAGGGCTGGGCTTCAGCCGCGAGGACTTTGACCGCTCTACAAGCGAGTTTTCCGGTGGTTGGCGTATGCGTATAGAGCTTGCCAAGCTGTTGCTTCGCCGTCCGGATGTGTTGCTGCTCGACGAGCCTACCAACCACCTTGACATCGAGAGTATCCAGTGGTTGGAGAACTTCCTTTCCACCCGTGCCAATGCGGTGGTGCTTGTCAGCCACGACCGCGCCTTTTTGAACAATGTCACTACGCGTACCATCGAAATAACTTGTGGACGCATTTACGACTATAAAGTGAAATACGATGAGTTCGTGGTGCTTCGCAAGGAGCGCCGGGAGCAGCAACTACGTGCTTACGAGAATCAGCAGAAGCAGATACAAGATACGGAAGATTTCATCGAACGTTTCCGGTACAAAGCTACCAAGGCTGTGCAAGTGCAGAGCCGCATCAAGCAGCTCGAAAAGATAGAGCGCATCGAAGTGGATGAGGAAGACAACTCCTCTTTGCGCCTGAAGTTTGTTTGCAGTAGCCGTAGCGGTAATTATCCCGTTATCTGCGAGGATATGGAGAAATCCTACGGTGGGCACGTTGTTTTCCACGATGTGAATTTGACTATCAACCGAGGAGAGAAGGTTGCTTTTGTCGGTAAGAACGGCGAAGGTAAGTCTACGCTTGTAAAGTGTATTATGGGTGAGATTACGGATTATACCGGTAAGCTTACACTGGGACATAATGTGCAGATTGGATATTTTGCCCAGAACCAGGCACAGCTTTTGGATGAGAGCCTGACTGTATTCGATACGATTGACCGCGTGGCCGTAGGGGATATCCGCCTCAAAATCCGTGATATTCTAGGTGCTTTCATGTTCGGCGGTGAGGCTTCGGATAAAAAGGTGAAGGTGCTCAGCGGTGGAGAGCGTACCCGGCTTGCCATGATAAAACTGCTGTTGGAGCCGGTGAATTTCCTGATTCTCGACGAACCTACGAATCATCTTGACATGCGTTCCAAAGATGTGTTGAAGGAGGCTATCCGCGATTTTGACGGAACGGTGATAATAGTCAGCCATGACCGTGATTTTCTGGACGGACTTGCGACTAAAGTGTACGAGTTTGGTGGCGGACTGGTGAAGGAACATCTGGGAGGAATTTATGATTTCCTGCAAAAGAAGCAGATAGAGAGCCTGAATGAGTTACAGAAATCCCCTTCACTTTCCGCTTCGCCCACTGCCGGTAAGGCGGCATCGGGAAATACTGGTGCAGAACCGGTTCAACCCTCGGCAGCTAAACTCTCTTATGAGGAGCAGAAGGAGCTTAATAAGAAGCTCAAGAAACTGGAACGTCGCGTTGCCGATTGTGAAGCGGAGATAGAGCAGACGGAGGCTGCCATTGCCATTCTTGAGGCCAGGATGGCCACACCGGAAGGTGCTTCGGACATGTCTCTTTATGAGCAGCACCAAAAACTGAAAGAGCAGCTTGACCGCGTGATGGAAGAGTGGGACGCGGCTACTGTAGAGTTGGAGAATCACTAACTATTATATTTTATATGTTTATGAAAGCAAATCATTTGTTACCCATTGCAGCATTCTGTCTGATGACGGCTTCCTGCAGCACCGGCAAGCAGCAGGCTGAACTTACAGCAGGCATCCAGCTCGCCAATCTTGACACAACGGCTCTACCCGGAACTGACTTTTACCAATACGCATGTGGCGGTTGGATGAAGAACAATCCGATTCCTGCTGAATACTCACAGTACGGTTCTTTTACTATCCTTGCAGAAAACAACCGCAAGCAGATTCAAGGACTGATTGAAGAACTTGCCGCCACCCAGCACGAAGCCGGCAGCGTGGCACAAAAAATCGGTGACTTGTACAAAATCGTAATGGACAGCGTGAAGCTGAACAAAGATGGTGTAGCTCCCATCAAGGCTGAACTCGACCAGCTGGCTGCTTTGAAGGACAAGAAAGAGCTTTATGCCTTGCTGGGCGATATGCAGAAGAAAGGCATCATCGCCTACAACGTGCTGTATGTTGGCGCTGACGAAATGAACAGTAGCATGAATGCTGTACAGACCTATCAGACCGGGCTGAGCATGGGCGAACGTGAATACTATCTGGAAAATGATGAGGCTACTGCCAAAATTCGTGATGCTTTCCGTACACATGTACAGAAGATGTACCAGTTGGCTGGTTTCGACGAGGCTACTGCCAAGAAAGGTATGGAGGTGGTGATGGATGTGGAAACACGTCTTGCCAAGGCTTTCCGCTCTCGTACGGAGTTGCGTGACCCGCATGCCAATTATAACAAGATGAGCATGGAAGAGCTGAAGAAGAATTATCCTACTTTCGATTGGGATGCTTATTTGTCTGCCATGGACTTGAAGGATGTGAAGGAAATTATCGTAGGCCAGCCCGCTTCGCTGAAAGCTGCTGCCGATATTCTGGATACGCTGCCCATTGAACAGCAGAGCCTTTATCTGCAATGGAAATTGATTGATTCTGCCGCAAGCTTGCTGAACGATGCTATGGCAGAACAGAACTTCGACTTCTACAGCCGCACCATGAGCGGTACACAAGAGATGCAGCCCCGCTGGAAGAGAGCGGTAAGCACTGTAAGCAGCGCGCTGGGCGAAGCTGTAGGTCAGATGTACGTGGAGAAATATTTCCCTGCTGCTGCCAAGGAGCGTATGGTGACTTTGGTGAAGAACTTGCAGGAAAGTCTGGGCGAACGTATCCAGAATCTTGCCTGGATGGGTGATTCCACTAAGGTGAAAGCTCTGGAGAAACTGGCTACCTTCCATGTGAAGATTGGTTATCCTGACACTTGGAAAGACTACTCCACACTGGAAATCAAAAATGACTCTTACTGGGCAAACATGGAACGTGCCAACGAGTGGAGCCATGCCGAATGATAGCCAAGGCCGGCAAGCCGGTGGATAAGGACGAATGGCTGATGACTCCGCAGACCGTCAACGCTTACTATAACCCGACTACGAACGAAATCTGTTTCCCCGCCGGTATCCTGCAATATCCTTTCTTCGATATGAATGCGGATGATGCCTTCAACTATGGTGCCATCGGTGTGGTAATCGGTCATGAGATGACTCACGGATTCGACGACCAGGGTCGCCAGTACGACAAGGACGGTAACCTGAAAGACTGGTGGACTGCTGAAGATGCCAAGAACTTTGACGAGCGTGCTCAGGTGATGGTGAACTTCTTCGATAGCATCGAGGTTGCTCCGGGCGTATATGCCAACGGACGCATGACATTGGGTGAGAATATTGCCGACCACGGTGGTCTGCAGGTTTCTTATCAGGCATTCAAGAAAGCTACGGCTGCCAATCCGCTGCCGGTGCTGGACGGTCTTACTCCCGAACAACGTTTCTTCCTGGCATACGCAGGTGTATGGGCTAATGATATCCGTCCCGAAGAAGTGCTGAACCGCACAAAAAGTGATGTGCACTCATTGGGCGAATGGCGCGTAAACGGTGCATTGCCGCAAATCGGTGCTTGGTATGAGGCATTCAACGTGACAGAAAAAGACCCGATGTTCTTGCCGGTAGAAAAACGTGTATCTATTTGGTAAACCAACAAAATAACCTTTTAAAAAAGGCGGCAGACTGGAAACAGATGCCGCCTTTTTTAATATACCTAATTTATTGTGTATGAATGTATGTATGAATAAACAAAATTTGTAACTTTGCGCATCAAATACTAATATACGCATACTTTAATACGCAAATCCATGTCTGAAACAAAAAGAATCAAAACAGCTCTGGTATCTGTTTACCATAAGGAAGGTTTGGACGAAATCATTACCAAACTGCATGAAGAAGGTGTAGAGTTCCTCTCAACCGGTGGAACCCGTCAGTTTATAGAATCCCTGGGTTATCCCTGCAAGGCAGTGGAAGACCTCACTACATACCCTTCCATCCTGGGCGGACGCGTGAAGACTTTGCATCCGAAGGTTTTTGGAGGTATTCTTTGCCGCCGCGGATTGGAGCAAGACATGCAACAGATTGAAAAATATGAAATCCCCGAAATAGACCTCGTCATTGTTGACCTCTATCCGTTTGAGGCTACCGTTGCCAGTGGTGCCGAAGAACCTGCCATCATCGAAAAGATTGACATAGGTGGTATCTCCTTGATTCGTGCCGCAGCCAAGAACTACAACGACGTGGTTATCATCGCTTCGCAAGCACAATATCAGCCGTTCCGCGACATGCTGATGGAACACGGAGCCACTACTACCATCGAAGAACGCCGTTGGTTTGCCAAAGAGGCTTTCGGAGTGTCTTCACACTATGATTCTGCCATCTTCAACTATTTCGATGGCGAGGAAGGTTCCGCTTTCCGTTGTTCTGCCAACAGCCAGAAGACTTTACGCTATGGCGAGAATCCGCATCAGAAAGGTTATTTCTATGGCAATATTGATGCTATGTTCGACCAGATTCACGGTAAGGAAATCTCTTATAACAACCTGCTCGACATCAATGCTGCCGTTGACTTGATTGACGAATTCAAGGATACGACTTTCGCTATCCTGAAGCATAATAATGCTTGTGGACTGGCTTCACGTCCCACTGTGCTCGAAGCATGGAACGATGCGCTTGCCGGTGACCCGGTATCCGCTTTTGGTGGTGTGCTCATCACGAATGCCGTGGTTGACAAGGCTGCTGCCGAAGAAATCAATAAAATTTTCTTTGAGGTGATTATCGCTCCCGATTATGATGTGGATGCGTTGGAAATCCTCGGTCAGAAGAAGAACCGTATTATCCTGGTTCGCAAGCCGGCAGCTCTGCCTAAGAAGCAGTTCCGTTCTTTGCTGAATGGCGTATTGGTTCAAGACCGCGACCTTAAGGTGGAAACTCCTGAAGAATTGAAGACTGTAACTACGAAGGCTCCCACTGCACAGGAAATTGAGGATATGCTCTTTGCAAACAAGATTGTGAAGAACAGTAAGTCGAATGCCATTGTGCTGGCAAAAGGAAAGCAGTTGTTGGCAAGTGGTGTAGGTCAGACCAGCCGTGTGGATGCTTTGAAGCAGGCTATCGAGAAAGCCAAAAACTTCGGTTTCGACTTGAATGGCGCTGTAATGGCAAGTGACGCATTCTTCCCTTTCCCCGACTGCGTGGAAATTGCCGGCAATGAAGGCGTAACAGCCGTCATCCAGCCGGGTGGAAGTATCAAGGATGAACTCTCGTTTGAATATTGCAACGAGCATGGCATTGCCATGGTAACTACGGGATTCCGTCACTTTAAACACTAATTCGGATTTACGATTTGACGATTTACGATTTACGATTGAAGTTACATCGTAAGTCTGAATCTCAAATTGTAAACAAGAGGAATATCAATCGTAAATCGTAAATAGTTAAATCGTAAATATTAATGGGATTATTCTCCTTTACACAAGAAATAGCGATGGACCTTGGCACAGCCAATACCATCATCACCACGAATGGCAAGATTGTGGTGGATGAGCCTTCGGTGGTGGCTTTGGACCGTCGTACCGATAAGATGATTGCCGTGGGTGACAAGGCAAAGATGATGCACGAAAAGACCCACGAAAACATACGTACCATCCGTCCGTTGCGCGATGGTGTGATTGCCGACTTCTATGCCTGCGAGCAGATGATACGCGGACTTATCAAGATGGTGAACAACCGTAACCGTCTCTTCTCTCCGTCACTCCGCATGGTAATCGGGGTTCCTTCGGGCAGTACCGAAGTGGAGCTGCGTGCCGTGCGCGACTCTGCCGAGCATGCCGGCGGGCGCGACGTTTATTTGATTTTCGAGCCGATGGCTGCTGCCATCGGTATCGGTATCGATGTAGAGGCTCCCGAAGGCAACATGATTGTTGACATAGGTGGTGGTTCTACGGAAATTGCCGTTATCTCTTTGGGAGGTATCGTAAGCAACAACTCCATCCGTATTGCCGGTGACGACCTGACTGCCGATATTCAGGAATATATGAGCCGCCAGCACAACGTGAAGGTCAGCGAGCGTATGGCTGAGCGTATTAAGATTAATGTGGGTGCTGCCTTGACGGAACTTGGTGAGGATGCTCCCGAAGATTATATCGTTCATGGTCCGAACCGCATTACGGCATTGCCTATGGAAGTGCCGGTATGCTATCAAGAAGTGGCGCACTGTCTGGAGAAGTCTATCTCTAAGATTGAGACAGCCATCTTGAGCGCATTGGAAAATACGCCTCCCGAATTGTATGCCGACATCGTTCACAACGGTATCTACCTTGCCGGTGGCGGTGCATTGCTTCGTGGACTGGATAAGCGTCTGACTGATAAAATAAACATACCGTTCCACATTGCGGAAGACCCCTTGCATGCCGTTGCCAAAGGTACGGGCGTGGCATTGAAGAACGTTGACCGCTTCTCATTCTTGATGCGGTAATGCGAAATTTATTAAACTTTCTCATTAAATATAATTACTGGTTCCTCTTTCTTCTGTTAGAGGTTGCCAGTTTTATT
>ENA-OQJB01000245-OQJB01000245.1-human-gut-metagenome-genome-assembly--contig:-NODE-245-length-32008-cov-4.890311_pt1 | contig 32008 bp, 22 predicted proteins | sample MGYA00242599_ERZ504765 | MGnify/ENA primary metagenome ERZ504765 (study PRJEB26092, sample SAMD00036354) | human gut metagenome | host: Homo sapiens | study: EMG produced TPA metagenomics assembly of...
GTATGTTGCTGTTCCTAATGGGTGCCTCTACCGGAGCAGCATACGCGGTCGCCAATCCCGGCGTTACCGATGTGAAAATCACACAACAAAGTGGTACATGTACAGGAGTTGTCAAGGATGCTACGGGAGAAGGTGTTATCGGTGCATCTGTAGTAGTGAAAGGGACTACGAATGGTACTATCACAGGGCTTGACGGTGACTTCTCTTTAAGTAATGTAAAGGAAGGGGATATCATTGTTATCTCTTTCGTTGGTTATGCTACTCAAGAAATAAAATGGACCGGAAAACCTCTAGATGTTCTTTTGAAAGATGATACTCAATTGTTGGGTGAGGTAGTTGTAACCGCTTTAGGAATGAAGCGTGAAGAAAAAGCTTTGGGTTATGCAGTAACCGAATTAAAAAGTGAAGAGTTATATACCAATACAGTCAATCCGGTTGCATCATTACAAGGAAAAGTAGCTGGTGTAGAGATATCTAATTCAGACGGTGGTATCTTTGGTTCTGCTAAAATCCAAATTCGTGGTGCGTCAACCTTAGGAAGCAATAACCAGCCTATATACGTTGTCGATGGTGTCATTCTTGATAATTCCACTCAAGGACGTGATATGGATGGTGAAGAAATTGATGCAATTGATTATGGTAATGAATTGAAAAACTTGAACCCGGATGACTTTGAAACAGTATCTGTACTGAAAGGTGCCGCAGCCACAGCGCTTTATGGTTCTAGAGGTTTGAACGGCGCCGTAGTTATTACCACCAAAGGTGGAGGAAAGTTCAAAGGATTCGGTGTAGATGTTACTCAAACATTAGGTATCGACCACGCCTACAAACAACCCAGTATTCAAACTGTATATGGACCTGGAGCCCGTCCAGGTAGAATCGGATATGGAGAAAATGGTAATACTTGGATTCCTACTTATTATACCAACGCAAAGGGAGAACCTTCATTAATCGGAGCGTCTACTTTAGGATGGGGACTCCCCTACGACAGTTCGGTAATGATTGAAGATTATGATGGCCGTAAAGTACCTTATTCTCCAATCAAAAATAATATGTTAGATATGTATCAATTAGGCTTTAACACTAATACTAATGTATCAGTACGTGGCGGTAATGAAAAAACATCATTCTATAGTTCTGTTTCTTACAAGAAAGTGAATGCCACCACTCCTAATAATACATTTGAACGTTACGCTTTCTTGGTAAAAGGTAGCCATAAAATCAGTGATAGAGTAGATGTTGCCGCATCTGTCAGTTTCGCCAATTCTAAGCCACGCAATGCTGCTCGTGCCGTAGGTGAATATTTCTACCAAGGATTAACCCCATTATATGATGCTAAGTACTATCGTGATAAATATTTAAGTGAACAAGGTGGTATTGCACGTTCTGGAGATACTTATGCCAATGTACCCGAATCCAGCAAAAGTTATTGGTTTAATATTGACAATATGGACTACAACCGTAAAGAAACCGTAGTACGTCCTATTTTAGAAGTCAATGTAAAAATTGCCGATTGGGTCCGTTTCAAAGGAGAAGGCAATATGAACTATGTATACATTCGTGAAGAAAATAAAGAACTTGGTACCGGAGTTGCTTACGAAGGAGGTAACTATAAATTAGCACAACAAACTAAAGAACAAACCACCTTTGCAGGAACTTTTACTTTTGATAAAGCAGTAAAAGATTTCAATTTGGGTGGTTTTATTCGTGGTGAATATTACAACAACTATCAGACTGCTTATTCTGTAGAAACTGATGGTTTGATTGTACCTGGGCAATTTTTCATAGGCAACAGTAAACGACAGGTCAAAGCAAGCGGAAAAATAGAAGGAACTAAACGGATGTTATCTGCAGTATTTGCTTTCAATGCTTCTTGGAAAAATCAATTATATTTAGATGTAACCGGGCGTAATGACTGGTCTTCAGCATTAGTTTATGCTAATAAGAACGGTAATTACTCATACTTCTATCCTTCAGTTTCCGGTTCTTGGCTGATCAGTGAAACATTCAAAGACAAAATGCCTTCATGGATTTCGTTTGCAAAAATTCGTGGTTCATGGGCACAAGTAGGTAATGATACAGGTGCTTACACTATTAATTCCGGTTACAATGTAGGTAATTTACAGTTAATAGATGGTAGCTATGTATATACAAATTCATTCTCAAGCACAGCCATTTCACCTAACTTAAAACCAGAACGGAAAAACGCTTGGGAAGTTGGTCTGGATTTACGTTTCCTAGACAATCGTATCAACCTAGATGCAACTTACTATAAAGAAAATACAAGAGATCAGATTATGAACATCTCTACACCATCTATTTCTGGTGTTAGCAATCAGTTAATTAACGCTGGTAATATTCAAAACAGTGGTGTAGAAATAGCTTTAAATACGATTCCTTTCCGTAATAAAGATTGGGAATGGAACTTAGATTTCACCTTTACAAAGAATAATAACAAGATTATCGAATTACACCCTGACGCTGCCGAATACATTGGCTTACGTGGTTCTACAGGATGGGGTAACATGCGTATCCAATCGGCAGCCAGAGTTGGCGGACCTTATGGCGTATTGATTTCCGATATAACTCCTAAAAGAGATGACAACGGCAATATCATTCTGAAATGGAGCGATTCTGACCGTTCTGCCTATGCTGATAGAAGCTTGAAAAATGAAGTGATCGGTGATATGAATCCAGACTTCTTAGGTTCTGTTTCGACCGGATTAACTTGGAAAAACTTAAGTTTCAGAATGGCCTTGGATATGCGTTTTGGTGGTAAAGTAGCTGTTTATGGTAATCGTTATGGTACAGCTTATGGATGGACAGAATCTTCTTTAAAATTCCGAGATGAGGCTCATGGCGGTATGACATGGACCAGCCAATATTTAAATGCGGATGGAAGTCAATCAGGAAGTTACGGTGTTACTTATCATGATGGTATGATCCCTCAAGGAATATTTGCTTCGGGGACTCAAGTTACAGGTATAGATGGTAAAACTCATGATGTAGGAGGTATGTCCTATCAACAAGCTTATGAAAATGGAATTCTTGAACCAATGCATGCTGCATCGTATTATAATTATGCCAACCAATGGGCAACAGGTGTAACAAATGACGGATGGATACATGATTTGAAATATATTGCTTTACGTGAAATTACCGTTGGGTATACATTCCCATCAAATATTGCCGGCAAAATTGGAGCAAAAAGATTGGGAGTAAGTTTCTCTGCACGTAATCTAGGATATCTATATAACTCACTACCTAACGACGTAAATCCTGAAGGTGTGCGTGGTAATTTGAGCGGTGAATTCCGTATTCGTAGTTTCGACCCATATACAGCTAATTACACAATGACTATAAATGTAGGATTCTAAACTTATAAAAAATTGAAGATTATGAAATTAAAATATATAATGGCAAGCTTTTTAATTGGCAGCTGTACTTTTATAAGCAGCTGCAAAGATGATTTTGCCGATATCAATACCAATCCAACTATCGTTTCAAAACCAGACCCTCGCTATTTATTTACTCAAGCATTAGCAAATTTTGATGGTCATGACTATTTTGCTTGGTATTACGATTACAATAATATGCTGAGATGGTCTCAAACAGTAGCTTCAACAGGAGGTAATGAAAACCTGATGACTACTATGTCCAATTCAGGCAAAATGGGATCACAAGTTTACAATGTAATGAACCAAGTAAATGAACTGACTTATATTGTAAATACAACTTTAGAGGGAGAAGAACAAGCAAAATATACTTATCTAAAAGCACTTTGTCAACCTTTAATGATTTACTTGGCTATGTGGGATACTGATATGTATGGCTCCATGGCATACACAGAAGCCTATCAAGCACGTTACGGAGGAACCCTCACTCCAAAATATGACACACAAGCTGAATTGTTTGATTTGTGGGAAAAACAATTGAAAGAAACTGTTGAAACATTAGCCAATGATGTAACTATTGATGGAAATAAAGTAACACAGCAGTCTTTAGGCTCACAGGATATCATCTACCAAGGCGATTATACCAAATGGTTGAAATTTGCCAACTCTCTCCGTTTAAAGCTAGCAGTTCGTTTAATTAACGAGGATAAGAATCGGGCACTGAATATTGTAAGAGACGCTGCCAAGTATCCTATTATGGATGGTTTGGAAGATGATTTCTTCTATAATAAAAGTGCTACAGACCGTCATATGCCTGGTGGAAATTCTATGGATAACCGTGGTGCAGGATCAATGCAATTAATCAACTTCATGCTTGAACATTTTGATCCACGTATCCGTGTCTTTTTCGAAAAGAATGATTATAATTCAATCGTCGTACAAGCGTTCTATGACAAAGGACAAAGACTACCTTCATTTGTAGAGGAAAATGTCATATCAGAAGAAGTTAACGGCAAAAAGGTTTTCAAAGGCTGGAAAGCTCCTGGTGAACCTTGGGTACGTTATTACGGTTTGCCGACAGAAGTAGAAGCCGGTTTAGCCGACCAGCACCCAGAATATGTTGATTATTTTGACAAAGCTGGTAAGCTGTGGAAAGTTTCAGATAAGGACGGCAATGGAGAAACAACTTATTATCCATATTCTCCATTAAATCAATATATGTTTGACAAAAAAGTCATTATAGATTATCCGGTTGCTCCAGGTGCGCCAAAAGTTCAGATTACAGATTTATACGCATGGTATGGATTGTATCTATCCACAGCAGAAGTAAACTTGTATCTGGCAGAACTTAAGTTACTAAGCCAAGGACAAGATATCGGTTTTTCAGGAAGCGCAGAATCCTATCTGAAAAAGGGAGTAGAATATTCAATGCGTGCTTATGACAAGTTAGCAGGTTTAAATCATATCCCCTATTATGACAATACATTTGGGCAAGACAAATTTGATGTAACCATTAAGTTGCAGGAAAATGAAGTCACTAGATTACTAAATGATCCTATCTTGACTTTAGATGGATCTACTACAGAGAATCTGGAAAAAGTATACTTGCAACAGTATATTCACTTTATTTTCTTCCCGGCTGATCAATATATCATGATGCGTCGTTCCGGATGTCCTATGAAAGAAAGTGATTTATATCCCATGCTGAACTTAAATCCTAAAGTAAGCAACTATCCATTACCTCGTAGATTTCAAGTGACGCAACCAACTGTAGATGATAAAATGGGAGATATCAAGAGAAAAGCATATCAAGATCAAGGATATTCCTATGGTCCGGAACCTACAATACTAAATACAGAACGAGTTTGGTATGATAAAAAAGCTCCGCAATTTGGTGAAGGACCTAATTTGAATTAATGGAAAAACAGTCTGAAATATGACGCTAGTCCAAGTTTATTAATAAAAAAGGAAGAGGTTATGTGATATATTCTCTTCCTTTTTTATTATACCCAAAATCATTTGATATTCTGATATCGGCAAAGCATATTATGCATAGGTCATAGAGCCACTTAACATAAGCCAAATAAAAAAGGGCAGTACACTTGGGCGAAGGTCTGAACTTTATTTAAACAAATGGTAATGTGAGCATTTTATTGCTGCAACTTTAAAAAAAAACTCATTTTGTTTATCATGATGAACAATTTATTACTATTTTTGTAATGTGTGATAAACAAAAAGAAGAAATGGAACGATTATTTGAGTCCTTTATCAAGAAACTGGCTATAACAAATACTTCTTTTGTACGTAGCCTGATAAATGAGATAGAATGGAAAGCTCGTCTTATAGGTATAAAGGGGGCCCGGGGAGTTGGAAAAACAACTTTATTGTTGCAGTATATCAAACTGAACCTTCCAATGGATAAAACCGTACTTTATGCCAGTGTGGATAATATCTGGTTCAGTGAACATAAACTTTATGATTTAGCTTCCGATTTTGTAAAGCGGGGAGGAAAATATCTATTTCTGGATGAAGTACACAAATACCCCAACTGGTCTCAAGAACTGAAAAATATTTATGATGACTTACCTGAACTTCATGTAGTCTTTACAGGTTCGTCCTTGCTTGAAATCTTAAATGCCAAATCGGATTTGAGCCGGCGGGCAATTGTTTATGAAATGCAAGGTTTTTCTTTTCGCGAGTATTTAAACTGGAATGAAAAACTATCATTGCCGATATTAACTTTAAATAATATATTGGATAATCATCTGTCATTATCTGTCGGGATAGTAGACAAAGTTAAAGTTCTGAAACATTTTCCTGATTATTTGAAACATGGGTATTATCCTTATTACAATGAATTACCCGCTCTTTATTATTCAAGAATAAATGAAGTGGTCAATCTGATTGTGGAATTGGAAATTCCACAGTTAAGAGGGGTTGATATTTCATATACAACTAAAATTAAGCAGTTACTATATATCATTGCAGAGTCGGCGCCTTTTATTCCTAATGTCAGTAAACTAAGCGAACGGATAGGAATCTCGCGTAATTCATTGCTGGCCTATCTGGATGCCCTCCATGACAGCTGTCTGACTATGAATCTCCAAAAAGAAGGCTCCGGCATAAGCCGCTTGCAGAAACCTGATAAACTGTTTTTAGAGAATCCTAATTTAATGTATGCATTGTCTGCCAGTCAAATTGATATTGGAAATGTCAGGGAAACTTTTTTTGCCAACCAATTGCGTTATTGCCACAAAATAAACGTTTCTAAAGAGAGTGATTTCTTTATTGATGGACGCTATACTTTTGAAGTCGGTGGTAGAAACAAAGGTAAACAACAAATAAATGGACTTTCTGATGCATATATTGTTGCTGATGATATAGAGTATGGAATAAATAATAAAATACCATTATGGTTGTTCGGTTTTCTATATTAGTACTCTTTTCGGTAGAAAATAGATAGAAAATTGTATTTAAAAGCCCTTCTATAGACTTTTAAATACAATTTTCTTTTTGTAGATACAAAAATAAAATACACTGATATTCAGATACATAGCTGTAAGAGTAGTTCTGAAGGAACTAAGAAGATGTAATTATCTGAATTTTCAATAAACTTAAAAAAATCACAGCTATGTTAAAACGCTAAAATCAGTCAGTATGTTGCTGTTCCTAATGGGTGCCTCTACCGGAGCAGCATACGCGGTCGCCAATCCCGGCGTTACCGATGTGAAAATCACACAACAAAATGGAGCTTGTACAGGAGTTGTAGTAGACGCTACAGGTGAAACTGTCATTGGTGCGTCTGTTATAGTGAAAGGTACGACTAATGGTACGATAACCGGACTTGATGGCGACTTCTCTTTATCCAATGTGAAAAAAGGGGATATCATTCAAATTTCATTTGTAGGTTATCAAACAGTAGAGATTCCTTGGAATGGACAACCCATGAATGTAACTTTACAAGATGACACACAAACATTGGGCGAAGTTGTAGTGACTGCTCTTGGTATCAAACGTGAGAAAAAGCGCTAGGTTATGCCATGCAGGAGGTAAAGGGTGACGCGTTACTTGAAGCTCGTGAAACGAACCTCGCAAATGCTTTGACAGGTAAAGTTTCAGGTGTCCAGATTATTCGTTCAAGCAATGGTCCTGGTGGCTCTTCCAAAATCCAGCTTCGTGGTGCGAATTCTGTAACAGGTTTGAACCAGCCGTTAATTGTTGTCGATGGTGTGCCAATGGATAACTTTACAGGAGCAAGTAATAATGATATTGATAACCCGACATTGGATATGGGTAATGGACTTTCAGATATTAATGCTGAAGATATTGAGTCCATGTCTGTGTTGAAAGGTGCGTCAGCTGCTGCACTTTATGGTTCTCGTGCCGGTAATGGTGTTATTTTGATTACAACTAAAAAAGGAACAAAGCGTGAAGGTTTGGGTATCACCATCTCAGGTTCAGTTTCTGCTGAGACAACATTTATGCTCCCTAAACGCCAAAAGACCTTTGGACAAGGTGAGAATGGTGTGTTCGATTCAACTAACGGTTATAGCTGGGGACCTGAAGTAACAGGGCAAAGCTATACAAAATGGGATGGTACAACTGCAAATATGCAAATCTTTGATAACGTAAAAAATTTCTTTGATACAGGTGTGAACTTATCAGAAAGCATATCATTCCAGCAGCAATATGATAAAACATCCATTTACACCTCATTGAATCGTATGGATGACTCCAGCATGATACCGGGCGCTAACTTAAGCCGTACAAACTTAACTTTGCGTGCATCTTCTACTTTTGGTAAAGATGATCGTTGGAGCATCGATGCAAAAGTACAATACATCAATACCCTCGCAGAAAACCGTCCTATCAGTGGTGCACGTGGGAATAATGCATTTTATACTATTTTCAATATGCCTACGACTATTGACATCCGTGACTTTTCCAGCCCTGTCAAAGACGAATATGGCGAAATGATCTGGTGGAGTAAAGGGGGAATCAACCCTTACTGGTCCAAAGATTATAATCCAAATAAAGATAGCCGTAATCGTTTCTTGATGAACGGATCATTGAAGTACAAATTCACAGATTGGCTGGATGCTGAAATCAAAGCCGGTAGTGATATGTATTTCACTGAGGGTGAAGAGAAATTGTATGCAGGAAGTCCTACTAATAATAAGAACAGCCGTTATAGCACTAGCGAGAAAAAGTTCTTCGAAAATAATTTCAGCTTTTTGATCAGTGGCCATAAAGATGAATTGTTTGGAAAATTTGGTGGCAATTTCTCTTTTGGTGGTAACTTAATGGAAAGAAAATCTACAGGTTTGGACAATGCTATGGGAAAATTGACTGCGCCCGATTTATTCTCTCTAGCCAATGGTGACAAAAAAGATTTGTCAATAACCGAAACCTATATTCATAAAAAAATCAATTCTTTGTATGGAACTCTTGGAATCAACTATAATGGTTGGGCATTCTTGGATGCAACTTTCCGTAATGACTGGTCATCAGCTTTGAATAAAGAAAACCGTTCATTCTTCTATCCGTCTGTTTCATTGTCATGGGTGATCAGTGATATGGTGGGTAAAGTCGGCAAAGGTATGCCCGAATGGTTTACTTATGCTAAAGCACGTGCATCTTTCGCACAAGTAGGTAACGATATGGATGCATATCAGTTATATAATACATATAGTATTGGTTCAGACCCTAATGGCAATACAACTGCCGGACAAGGAAAAACTAAATACGATGCAGATGTACGCAGTGAGTTGATTACTTCTTGGGAAGCCGGTGCTGAATTGAAATTCTTCAATAACCGTTTAGGAGTTGATTTTGCATGGTACAAGACAAACGCAAAACGCCAGTTAATGAATATTCCTTTAAATAACCTTTCCGGTTATGATAACATGAAAGTAAATGCAGGTAACATTCAAAATACCGGTATCGAAATCATGTTGAATGCACGCCCTATCGAAACAACTCAATTTAGTTGGGATACTCAATTGAACTTCTCTCAGAACAAGAGTAAGATTATTGAATTATTGCCGGGAAAACCAGGTATGCAGTATGCTTTAGGAGGTTCTGACGCATTGCAGGTCTATGCAGTTGCGGGAGGTGCTTATGGTGAAATCTGGGGTACCAAATATCAACGAGTAGAAGAAGGAGAATTTAAAGGACAATTATTACTCAATGAATCAGGACTGCCACAGGCCACTAGTGACAAGCATAAGATTGGTGAACAACAGCCTGACTTCTTATTAGGATGGACAAATACATTTAATTATAAAAACTTCACACTTAGTTTCCTGATTGACGGACGTTTTGGTGGTGATATTTTCTCATTCACCAATATGAACTTGCAACGTAGTGGTATTTCTGAATGTACTGCTCCTGGCGGTAAACGTGAGGATATCGTTGTAGCGGGAGTTATCAAAGATGGTAATGGTTATAAGGTAAATGATCAAAGTGTTTCTTTAGAACGTTATTATAAAGCTTTGGCTACAGGCCGCGCCGGTATTTCGGAAGCTTATATTTATGATGCTACCAACATCCGTTTGCGTAACATCGCCTTGAGTTATCGTTTCCCGTCATCTATGTTGAAAAAGACTCCGTTCCAACAGGTTAAGCTTGGTTTCACTGTGAATAATGTATGGATGATTTCAAGCCATTTGGATGGTATTGATCCGGAATCAGTATATGCTACAAGCACTAATGCAACAGGTTTGGAGAACTCGTCAGCTCCGACATCACGTTCTTACCTGTTTAATGTGACTCTTGGTTTCTAATCATAAAAAGAAAAAGAACAATGAAAACAATGAATAAATTATTTTTGGGGCTTGGCTTTTGCGCCGGATTAGTTTCCTGCTCTGACTTTGATGAAGTCAATACCAATCCCACAGCTGCCGGTGAGGAATATGTAAAACCTCAATATGCATTGAATAATTCTATAGGACAGGCACAGATGAATCCCGGTACTGCAGAACGTATAGTAGTCTATAATTGGGCTAGTGCTGCCAGAATTTGTGGAGAAATGAGTTTTCTGAACGTAGGCCGCTATAGTGATGATTATACATCTGCTTATTATTATCCTGATCTCAGCGCCAGTATTAAAAATGCGACGTTGGCTATTACAGCAGTAGAGAACCAACTCGAAGCGGCCACTACCACTGCACATGAAAAAGAATTTTTCCCGAACGTAAAGCAGTTTGCCCGTATTTGGCGTGCCTATCTTATCAGTGAGTTTGTCGATAATTTCGGACCTTATCCTATTGAAAGTTTCCTAGGGGAAAATCCTGTTTTCAACTCAGAGAAAGATGATTATGAATTCATTTTAAAGGAGTTGAAAGAAGCCGCAGCAGCTATCAACACCTCTGTCCTACCTGTTGAGGCAGAAGGTAAATGCGACCCGTTTGACAATGTAAAATATGATCCTGTGAAGTGGCAGAAATATGCAAATTCACTCCGTATGCGTCTGGCTATGCGTTTATCAAACATCGACAAGGCAACTGCGCAGACCGAATTTGAGGATGCGGCTAAAGGTAACAAGATTTTAACGGCTGATGAGATGTTTGCAGTAAAAGAAAATGATGGATGGGATGTCTTTTCCGGAGTATATACCCGTTCATTTGACGATCAGGTTCTTTCCTCAACAGTTGCTAATCTTCTGACCAATTTAGGTGGTATTAAAGTAACAGAACAACGTTCCGATTTGGCTAGTTATGTTAAACCAGCTAATTATTTAGGTATTAAATATGACAGACATTATGTTGCTAATACAGATAATCCTACTAAACAATATTGGCTGGATGGTATGCCGGAAAATCTTGATCCGCGTGCATTAAAGATATTCTGTTTACCTGATGATGAAAATGCTGAGAACTACATAGATAAATATAATGATAGAACAGCTAAAGATTTCGTTCTTTACACAGTAGACGAAAACGGGAATCCGATTCCTAATAAGGATAATCCTGGGGAAATAAAGATTGATGCAACTCGTTGTTGGAATGGTTATCCCGCTGGTTCGCGCGGTGGATGGTCGCCAACCTTGGCTTATAACCAACTAGTGACAAATGGATATGGCCCCGGCTGTACTCTTCCAATGTTGGGTAAAGACTATTGTCAGGGCAAATCTCGCATATTCTTTGCAGCATGGGAAACTTATTTCTTGTTAGCAGAAGCTTCATTGTATGGTTGGAACACTGGAACAACAGCAAAAGAAGCCTATGAGAACGGTATTAAAGCTAGTTTTGAATACTTTGGTGTTAGCGAATATGTGAATGATTATCTGAATTCCACCAACTATAATCGTGTAGGTACTTCAGTCAAATTTGATCATACCACTGAACCGACTGCTGAACAAATGACTTATGTGGATGGATACAGCAAAGAACAGAAAACTGTTACTTATGAATATCCTACAGCTTCTAAAACTTTATATGGAAAAGCATTGAATGACCACTTGACTAAAATTATCACTCAAAAATTCATTGCACAAACTCCGTATTTGGTATTGGAAATGTGGTCGGATTTCCGCCGTTTGGGATTACCATTCTTTGAGATTCCTGCAAACGAAAGTTCAATGACTGGTTCAGACATGGTTAATGCTTGGAATCCTAATTCTTGGAAAGACGGACAGAAGTGGGAATTTTATCCACAACGTATGCGATATCCTTCCAGTCTGGAGAATGCAGATCCCGAAGGCTATAAACAAGCTGTAGAGTTGTTAGGAGGCTCAGATAATATCATCACTCCTTTATGGTGGACCGGACGTTAATGTCTTAACCTAGGACATTCATAGAATAATATAAGTTAGCCAGCTAATTCATACTTAAAGTATTGCGAATTAGTTGGCTAACTTATATTCTATGAGTGTCCCTTATTATGCCCAAAATCATTTGATTTTCTGATGCCGGCAAAGCATATTACACATGGATCATAGAGTCCTTTAACATTCATAACTACACAAAAAAGAAGGACTACCTTCTCACGAAGACAGCCCTTTCATTTGCTATTAATAATCTAGTAATTTTCTGGTAAATTTTGAACGCTCTCTTATCTAAGAAACAAGCATTAACGCTCTTTTGTTTATTCCTCCATTATAAAACTTTTCAGTATTTTTTCGGCAATATTTTCATTTTCCTTGCTATAGATAATAGATATATAAAATCCACTACCTGCCGTCTTAGTCATCAAACAAGCATAAAGGCAATGATCTGTTTCGCAGCTCCCTCTTAAATAAGTACCGAAAAACTGTGGTAACTCAAACTCCTGCACTGCCGACTGGTCTTTCACCCCGTCATCATTGGCATAGTCTTTTAATACACTTTTCAAGTCACTTTTTGTCATACCATCCGAATCCAAAGACTGAATGGTGATATAAAACTTGGAATTGTTCAGAAGAAAAGTCTCCTCTGTATCCTCCTCCACCAAAATCCCTTTTGGAGCCTCAAAAGTCAGACCATAGGCTGTCCATGTAATAGGAACCAAAGCTTGCGCACTTACTGATAGCCAAGCCAGACTTAAAAACACAAGAAGTAAAACCTTTTTCATTTTTAATTATTTTACCAATAAAACTCCGATCAGTCCACAACTGATTATTTATCCTTTTCACGGATTTCCACGCGACGAATCTTTCCACTGATGGTCTTTGGAAGTTCTTCTACAAACTCTATGACACGTGGGTACTTGTACGGAGCAGTCACACGCTTCACATGATCTTGTAACTCCTTTACCAACTCAGGTCCTTCCTTACCCTTAAAAGTTTTAGAAAGGACAATCGTCGCCTTTACCACCTGACCACGGATTTCATCAGGCACACCGGTAATGGCACATTCCACAACAGCCGGATGAGTCATCAAAGCACTTTCCACCTCGAACGGGCCTATACGATAACCCGAACTCTTGATCACATCATCAGCACGACCTACAAACCAAAAATAACCATCCTCATCACGCCAAGCCACATCACCTGTATAATAAATACCATCATGCCAAGCATCTTCCGTTAATTCCGAAGCACGATAATATTCTTTGAACAATCCCAATGGTTTACCCCTATCTGTACGAATAACAATCTGACCTTGTTCTCCATCTTCAGCAGAACGCCCGTCGTGGGTCAACAAATCTATATCATATTGAGGATTAGGTACCCCCATACTTCCAGGTTTAGGCTCCATCCAGGGAAAAGTACCTAAAGTCAACGTGGTTTCCGTTTGTCCAAAACCTTCCATCAGACGAATACCTGTGATTTTCTTGAACGTTTCATATACAGAATAGTTCAAAGCCTCTCCCGCCGTAGTACAGTATTCCAAAGAAGAAAGATCATATTTACTAATGTCCTCCTTAATTAAAAAACGATAAATAGTGGGAGGAGCACATAAAGAAGTGATATGATAATCCTGAATCTTTCCAAGAATATCTGCCGGTGTAAATTTCTCATGATCATACACAAAAATATTGGCTCCTGCTATCATCTGTCCATAAAGTTTTCCCCAAACAGCTTTCCCCCAACCTGTATCGGCAATGGTAAGATGAAGACTGTCACGATGCAAATTATGCCAGAAACTGGCAGTTACAATATGTCCCAAAGGATATGTAAAATCATGTGCCACCATCTTAGGTTCTCCTGTAGTACCCGAAGTGAAATACATCAATGAAGTATCTTCATTCGTATTAGGATGTTCCGGTTTAACAAAAGGAGTAGCCTTCTCAATACCTTTATGAAAATCTTCAAAACCCTCCGGAATATCCGGTCCTACACTGACCAACTTTTTTACTGAAGGACAATCGGGCATGGCATCTATAATATGCTTTGTTATCACATCTTCTCCTGCAGCTACAATCATCTTGATATCAGCAGCATTACAACGATACACGATATCCTTTTTCGTCAACAGATGAGTCGCAGGAATAACCACAGCTCCTAATTTATGCAAGGCAATAATAGAGTACCAGAACTCATAACGACGCTTTAAAATAAGCATCACCATATCGCCATGACCAATACCAAGGCTCTGAAAATAAGAAGCAGTCATATCCGTATACTTTTTCAAGTCAGCATAAGTATATTGTATATGCTCCCCTTTATCATTAGTCCATAACAATGCTTTCTTATCGGGTTCTTCGGCAGCCCAAGCATCTACTATATCATAACCAAAATTAAAATTTTCAGGGATTTTAATCTTTAAATTCTTTATAAAGTCCTCTTGTGAGGTAAATGTGGTCTGTTCTAAGAATTTTTCTACCATAATCTTATTCAATTAAAAATTGAGAACTAAAAATTAGAAATATTATGCGGTCAATGACAACACAGTCTTTTTAATCTCAATTTATTATAATATTACTGCCAAGAATTTCACAGTCTTATCGTCCAATGCCAGCATACCATGTGGAATAGAAGAATCAAAATAAAGACTGTCACCTGGATTCAAGATCAATTCTTTTCCATTTATATTAAGTAACATTCTTCCTTCAATAACCAAATTGAATTCTTGTCCCTCATGTGAGTTAAAATGAATCGGAGTATTTTCCGGTTTCGGTTCTACAGTTACAATAAAAGGATCAGCCTTACGCCCACGAAAACCGGAAGCCAATGACTGATATTTATACGCCTTGGTACGCTCTACCGACACTCCTGAACCACAACGAGTCAGAAAATAAGAACTCATCTTAGGTTCTTCACCAAACATTAATACATCCAATGCAATACCGTATTTACGGGCTATTTTCTGTAAAGCACTGACAGAAATATCTTTCTCCCCGCTTTCCATACCCAAATACTCTTCCACTGAAAGCTGGCAACTTTTAGCCACTTCATCAGGAGTCAGTTCCAGAACGTCTCTTAATCCCTGGAGACGCTCAGCTATTTGTTTTATCTGGTCACTCATAATCTTATTGTTTTATGCCTCAAAGATAATGAAGATTTGAGAATTCCTAGCAAAGTTTCATTAAGTTTCGAAGAAAACTATCTAACAGACAATAAAACTGCACAAACACGCTTACAATGAGCACAAACAAACCTTTTACAGAAAGTGATCATTCAAATACTTTCATTTGAAACTATAAAATAATCTTTGTCCCATAACCTTTCTTATAACCATATTTATACTTACTTTGCAGAAAAATGAAATAGAATGAATTATACGAATGAACAAATCAGACGCCAAGACCGTCTGTTAGAAAAAGAAAAAGCTATCAGCTTATTGAAAAACGGAGAATACGGAGTTTTGTCCATGCAAGATGAAGAAAACGGCGCTTATGGAGTTCCTATCAATTATGTATGGAACAAGAAAAATTCCATTTACATTCACTGTGCTCCCGAAGGACGAAAAATTACATTGTATCAAACGCTGCAACACCGTTTCTTTCTGTATTATAGGAAAGACTCATATCATATCCAATCAATTCACAACTGAATATGAGAGCATTATATTGAAATGTCGGGCATACATTGGCTTAAATGAAGAAGAACGAATAAACGCTTTACATTTATTAATAGAAAAATACTCTCCAAACGACAAAGTAATTGGTAACCAATATGCCCAAAAATCTTTTCACAGAACAGAAATTATCCGACTAGATATAGAAGAGGCAAGCGGAAAATGCAAACATATACCTATGAAATAAGTATTAAAAGTTCATTGAACTATTCCTCTAATATTCTCAACTATTATTCCCCCGATAAAAGAGAGTTAAAAGGAGATAATTGAGAAAGACGAAAAGAAACACGATACAACTTTTATAAAGGATCATTGAGAAAATTACATGCTATAAAAACATTATTCCGGCAAAACAATATTACCGGAATAAATTTTCTTTATGTTATCCTTTTTCAGATTAGGTATTTGGAAAAGCAACCATCTTAACAACCATAAAAGTTGTACACATTATAAATTATTTCTCATTCTTTCTACAAAATCATGAATAATGGAATACAAAATCTCCAAAGAATTCTCCTCATAACAAAGAGTTTCCAAAGGACACCAACCTGTCCGATCCCTATTCTGAATACGAGGAACTACCTGCATACAATCTAGCTTTATATTCGCACGCCGCAATAAAACCAATGCAGGTTCACTGATAATATCTGTATAAACTTCCTGTACTCTACCTAATACCATCAAAACAGCAGCAGCTTTTCCTATCACCTTGTCAGCAATCTGAGCCCCACGCAGAAAAGCCGGATCCGTATTCAACAAATCATACAAATCAGTTATTCCACGCTGTGTAAAAGTGCTGATTTCCTTATTCTTTATTACACAAGAATAATTACCTTCATGCAACAGTTTGATTAATTTATCCATTTTTTATTTCATTCAAATAACACGATGCATTTCGTGTCCTTCCACATAAATGGCACTGAACGGACGCGCCGGACAAAGATTTTCACAAGCGCCACAACCGATGCAACGTTCTGTATTCACAACCGGTATTTTAGGTGAACTTTCATCATTCTCATCTTCAGGTATCATTTGAATAGCACCAGTAGGACAATGACGAGCACAATTTCCACAACTTACCTTATCCGTATTCACTATACAATTTTGAGCAATCCACACGGCATGCCCTATTTGAATAGCCGACTTTTCAGCCAAACTAGTCAAATGAATGGCATCAGTAGGACATACTTCTGCACATTTCGCACATTCGGGGCGACAATATCCACGTTCATAGGACATCTCAGGCTGCATCAACCGCTTCAGATCACCCGATGGACGCAATACCTGATTAGGGCACACCGACACACAAAGCTGACAAGCCGTACAATGCTGTGCAAAAATGACGAAGACCTCTCGCTCCTGCAGGAACAATAGAAGTGGCACGTTTAGGATTCTTTTTATCAATAAGAGGCGCCAATCCTCCATCCACTTTCTTTTCCTGCGCTTTCATTACGGCACTTGTAGCAAGTAAAGCAGAAACCGTAAAAAAATTTCGCCGCGACGTATTCACCTTTTCTGAATTTGAAGACGATTGAGAAGCTGACTGACCTGTTTCTTCTCTTCTCAAAACCTGCTTTTTCTGAATTATTGCTCCAGATACATACTTTATCGCATCCTGACGACATTTACCTAAACAATCCATACAAGCAACACAACGGGAATAATCAATCTCATGTGCTTTGGGATTAATGCAGGAAGACTTGCAATTACGAGCACAAAGTCCGCAACCATTACATTTAGACGTATCAATAACCGGTTTAAAATAAGAATATCTAGATAAGAGTCCCAATACTGTACCCACCGGACAAATGGTATTGCAATAAGTTCTTCCTCCACGCCATGCCAAAATAAAAAGCACTATCACAGTACCCACTGCAACTACAAAAGTAGAAAGACCTTTCATCCAAACATCTACCGAATAAAAAGCATAACTGTCTACACGCTCCGCCCATAGGGCAAGTACATTGTTCCCCCACTGATACAAAGGTGTCAGCAGGTTAGAAATGATACGGCCGTATGCACTGTAAGGAGCAATCAATGCCGTCAATGAAACTACCCCTGCTACCAAAGCGACGATAAACACCGCCAATACCCCATAGCGCAACCACGACAAAGCAGGCGAGTAGTGGAAACGATTCTTCTTTACCCTTCCCGAAACCCCAGGAAATAATATCTTGAAACACACCTAACGGGCAGACAACCGAACAATAGACACGCCCCAAAAGCAACGTCAACAAAACAAGGGCTATCATCACCCCCACATTCAGTGCCAGCACGGCAGGAAGAAACTGTATCTTCGCCATCCAGCCAAACCAACTATGCACAGTTCCTGTAAAATCCAGAAACTAGCAACGTGATCATTGTAAAGAACAAAAGGGCGGCGACGAGTCTTATTTTACGTAACATAAGCATTCGTTATTTTATCATGTTTATCCATTCCATTATAAAGTCTCTTGTTTCAACTGCTCCACATATGCGTCTATACGATGCAGTTCTTTGGGAATATCAATACTTTGAGGGCAATGCGGGTTACACTGGTTACATCCGGTACAATGACTTGCCTGCCGCAGTTTGGGCACACTACGGTCATAACCTATCAGGAAAGCACGCCGTGCACGGCGGTAATTCTCATCCTGACTGCTTTTAGGCACATTTCCTTCGTTGACACATTTATTATAATGCACCAGAATCGCCGGAATATCCAAGCCGTAAGGACAGGGCATACAATATTTGCAGTCATTGCAAGGAATCGTAGGGAACTTCAGCATCAATTGGGCTGTTTCTTCCAAGAACTCTTTTTCCTCCTCATTCAAAGGTTCTAAGGGAGAATAAGTCCGAAGGTTATCCTGCAAATGTTCCATATAAGTCATTCCACTCAGCACACACAACACATTGGGATACGTACCGGCAAAACGGAATGCCCACGATGCCACACTGTTCTCCGGACGACGCTGCTTCAAGCGCGCCACCAGATGGTCGTTCAGTTTAGACAAACGTCCTCCTAACAGAGGCTCCATAATCACAGCCGGAATTCCACGCTTGGCCAACTCTCCATACAAATATTCCGCATTAACATTTCGACCCGAAGCATGGCGCCAATCTACATAGTTCATCTGAATTTGCACAAAATCCCATTTCACATCCAGCGACAGCAAATAATCAAACACTTCCACCGATCCGTGAAATGACCATCCCAAATTACGAATACGGCCTTCTTCACGCTCTTTTAGTAAAAAGTCAAGAACTCCATTGTCAATATAACGGTCATGGAAAGTTTTGATCCCTTCCCCTCCACCTACAGAATGAAGCAAATAATAATCCAGATAATCCGTCTGCAATTCTTTCATCGACTGATGGTACATCTTGATGGAATTCTCACGAGTATAATTTTGAAAATTAGACATCTTTGTCGCAATCAACAGTCTTTCACGAGGATGACGTTTCAAAGCCACACCAGTGGCCCTTTCAGAAAATCCCTGGCAATAAACAGGAGATGTATCGAAATAATTCACTCCGTGAGCGATAGCATAATCCACCAGCTCATTCACCGCATCCTGGTCTATCACATTTCCATCACTGTCCGGCGCTGGTTTCAACGGCCAGCGCATACATCCATATCCTAAAAGTGAAACATGTTCTCCCTTTGGAGAAGTACGATAAGTCATTTTATCAACAGGCACTTCGCCTAAAATAGAAGCCTCAGACGCATTCGACTTCTCGCCGGATGCACAACCATACATTGCCACCGTAGATGCAACTGTACTAACACCCACAATTTTTAGAAATTCTCTACGGTTCATTTCCTTTTTGTCTCTTTTGTCCATAGTCTTTTACTTAACCTTCCTTTATTTACTGTAAACCACCACTATAGCCTGATCATCAGTTAATGCAAAGTTAATTAGAATTCATGAAATTCCTTGCAACACAACCTTAATAATCAAAACAACTTTAATTACAGAAAGCAAATCACTTTTTAATTCACATAGATCACTATTGAAAATAATTATTTAAACAACTGTATCATAGGGCGGCCTATCCAAACCTGCGGTTGTTTCAAGCCAAAAATAAAAGCAACTGTAGAAGTACAATCAAACTGCATCATACTTTCATCAAAAATTCCTCCTTTTTTTACATTCTTTCCAGCAATAATAAATGGAGTTTCCATTTCTTGCATCGTTTTTCCACCATGCCCCTTATTTATTCCTCCATGATCGGCTGTAACAATAATAATACTATTATCATAAATACCTGCCTCCTTGATAGCATCTACTATCCGACCTACATATCCGTCTAATTCTTTCAATTTTGCATAATAAGCCGGAGTATCATGTCCATCCACATGACCTACATGGTCAGGATTATCAAAACAAATTGCAGTCAAGACCGGCTTCTTTTCTGTAATATACTTACATGCCATCTCACATAGAGCAGCGGGATATAGATTATAGTCAGGAGCCTGCACATGATAATTCAAAGCCAAAGTATCTACTAGATATTTAATACCATCCCACTCATACAACACTCCTATTTCAGCATCAGGAACAGCTTTACGAAGTTCACTGAAAATAGTTGGAAATATATGATGCTCATTTACTACACGTGAAGGAAGTTCGGGAGTTTTAGACCCCCATTCTGTATATCCATGGAGTTCAGGTCCTGCCCCCATAAACATAGAAGCCCAGTTTACTGCACTTGAAGAAGGAAGCACACTACGTTTTTTCAAAGTATAGCAACCTGCATCCATTAAAGTTTTAACATTTGGCATCTCAGCCTTTTCCACACTATAAGCCCCCCAACCGTCAAGGCCAATCAAGAACACATGGTCGGCTTTCCAATTCTGAGCAAAGCAAGAAAAAGTAAAGAATGCTATCAATATAGCAAATAAACGATTTTTTTTCATAGCAACTTATATTTTTCAGTTATACATATTATCTTAACAATTCTCCACACTATGAAATGATTGGATACTCTCCATCGGATAAACTTCCACTTACACACAATATTTCATCAAGAAAGGTGGAAACGATATCTAATCCCAATATTGGGAGATATCCCTATAATATGAAAAATTAAAAGATGAGCAAGCGCTGGTTTCCTTTCTCCAAACGCCTGCTCAGTTCAAATAGAGACATAAAAGCTGATTTCCATCACAGCTCCATCATACCTATTATCTATTTCAGACAAGCCTTCATTGCTTTAATGATCGCTGAGTCAAACCCTTCGTGATCCAATTCATTAATACCCTTGATAGTCATACCACCGGGCGTACACACCTTATCTATTTCCACACTGGGATGAGTATCATTATTCAATATCAAGGAAGCAGCCCCTTTCACAGATTGAGCAACCATTTTCTGTGCATCTTTCGGATAAATTCCTAATTCAATACCTGCCTGCATAGCTGCCTGAATATATTTCAAAACATATGCGATACCACATGAAGTCAAAGCCGTAGTAGCAGCCATCTGACTTTCAGGAATAAGAATAGCCAATCCTAATTCATTAAAGATATCCAGCATCAGTTGTTCTTGTTCCTTACTGGCGTTACGACTGGATATCAAGGTCATACTTTCCAGCTGAGATATAGCAGTATTGGGAATCAGACGGAATATAGTCTGTTCCGGGCCTACACTCTTCACCAATTGCTCAAAGGTTACACCGCCTGCGATAGAAACTAATACTTGTTGAGGAGTCAAATGAATCACACTCAATACCTGATCTATCAACCACGGTTTTACAGCCAGAATAACGATATCGGCATCCTTTATCGCTTTCGGGTTTTCCGTTGTTACATTAATCTCCGGATAATCCGCCTGTAGAGTTTCCAGACTTCCGCTGAACGGATCGGCTACTGTTACATCACTCGCAGGAATGATAGTGCCTTGGGCAAGGCCGCGAGCAATAGCCCCTCCCATATTTCCCGCACCAATAATTGCTACTTTCATATTATTAAAGATTAAGTCTATAGCTACAAAGATAAGGGAAAAAAGGAGAAGAACGTATTATGAAAAGCTAAAAATAAAATTACTTTGAAGAAGATTAAATCAAAAAGCCTCGCCGGAACCGAAATGTTTCCTGACGAGACCTCATTTTCTTTCGTAGATTATTATCCCTTTTGAATCTCCAGCTTATACCAACACTTTACGAAAGCGTTCAAGAAATTCATCAGCCTCTGCCATAGTAAGGCACAAAGGCGGAAGCAGACGAATCACATTAGTACCACTGACTCCGGTAAATACTTTCTGTTCGAACAGCAAACGCTGACGCAATTCCTTAATCGGTTCTTCAAATTCCATACCGATCATCAAACCTTCGCCACGCACCTCTTTAATCTGTGAGAATTGTTTCAATTCTTTCAGCAGATGAGCACCTACCTTGGCAGCATTCTCTACCAGATTCTCACCTTTCATAACATCAAGCACCGCGATAGCAGCAGCACAAGCTAGGTGGTTACCACCAAAAGTGGTTCCCAATTGTCCATATACCGGCTTGAATTTCGGACTGATCAGGACACCAGCCATCGGAAAGCCATTACCAATCCCCTTTGCTACCGTAATTATATCGGGACGGATACCTGCATGTTGGTGAGCAAAAAATTTACCGCTACGCCCGTAGCCGGATTGTATTTCATCCAAAACAAGGGCTGCATCCACTTCTTCGCAAGCCTTACTCAGTTCTTTCAAGAATTTTACTTCCGGAACCTGAATACCGCCTACTCCTTGAATACCTTCAATAATCACCGCACAGACATCTCCTTTTGCCAATTCCGCTTTAGCTGCTTCTATATCGTTCAAAGGCAGATAAGTCACATGCCCATTGTCATTGATTGGGGCTATAATTTTCGGATTGTGGGTTACCTCCACTGCCAGTGAAGTACGTCCGTGAAATGCTTTGCAAAAAGAAAGCACACGGTTGCGACCATTGTAAAAAGAAGCCAGTTTCAACGCATTTTCATTAGCTTCAGCTCCACTGTTTATCAAAAACAATTGATAATCATCATAACCCGAAAGTTTCCCTAAACGGTCTGCCACTTCCTGCTGTAGCTTGTTAACCACCGAATTGGAATAAAATCCCAACTGTGCAACCTGCTTGCTTATCATTTCCACATAATATGGATGTGCGTGACCGATAGAAATAACCGCATGACCACCATACAAATCAAGGTATTCCGTACCTTGGTCATCCCATACATGACAACCTTTTCCTTTGACAATATTTATGTCAAAAAGAGGATATACATCAAATAATTTCATAAACTCTTCTTTATTAAAAAGCAGACGGTTTCAACCTCAACCCTACGGTTTCTTCCAAATTGAACATGAGATTCATATTATGAACCGCTTGTCCGCTTGCCCCCTTCAACAAGTTGTCAATGCAAGAGATAACCAGCAGCTTATCGCCATGTTTCTCCAAATGAATCAAACACTTGTTGGTGTTCACCACCTGCTTCAAATCTATATTTTTGTCTACAATATGAACGAAAGAATCCTCGGCATAATAGTCTTGATACATCTTCACCAGTTCTTCCAGTTCCACCTTGCATTTGACTACCAGAGTAGCAAAGATACCACGCGGGAAATCACCCCGGTAAGGAATAAAATCTATTTCAGCATTAAAGCTGTTTTGCAACTGTTTCAATGATTGCTTGATTTCGGGAACATGCTGATGAGAAAACGGTTTATAAATGCTCATATTATTATTACGCCAACTGAAATGACTGGTAGCACCCGGTTTCACCCCTGCCCCTGTACTTCCGGTAATGGCATTTACCATTACATCCTCGTTCAGTAACAGATGTTTGGCTAACGGCAATAAACCCAATTGAATACAAGTGGCAAAACATCCCGGATTGGCCACGTGCTTGCTATGGCAGATAGCACGACGGTTCAGTTCCGGCAAACCATAAATGAAGTCATGGTCATCACTCTTGATACGGTAGTCCATACTGAGGTCTATGATTTTCAAATCCTCGGGTACATTGTGACTATCCATAAACTTCTTTGTATCTCCATGAGCCGTACAGAAGAACAATACATCAATCTCATCCAGAGGAAGTTCGTCTGTAAAAACCAAATCCGTTTCACCATAGAGTCCCTCATGTACGTCGGTAATCTTATTGCCAGCGTTACTGCTGCTATTTATAAACTTTATGTCTACATCAGGGTGATTAATCAGCAGACGAATCAATTCGCCCGCCGTATAACCTGCCCCACCGATAATTCCTGCTTTAATCATACTTATTAAATTTCTTCGTCCTTGTGGTTATTATAATAAACACGCAAAGGTGTAGAAGTCACTTTGATAAAGCCTTTAGCATCTTCTGCTGTCCATCCCTTCTGCATTTCACCATATTCACCAAATTTGGTCTTCACCAGATCGTCTTTTGATTCAACACCCACAGTAGAGAATGAAAGCGGACGGAGTTCCAAGATAGCTGTACCATTTACATTACGCTGAGACTCCTGCAACATTGCCTCAATATCGCGCATTACCGGTTCCAGATACTGACTTTCATGCAAGAACATTCCGTACCAATTGGCAACCTGGTCTTTCCAATATTGCTGCCACTTGCTCAACGTATATTTTTCAAGGAAACGATGGGCACCGATAATCAGCATAGGAGCAGCAGCCTCGAATCCTACACGCCCTTTGATACCGATAATGGTATCCCCAACGTGCATGTCGCGGCCGATACCGTAGGGCGCACCGATCTCCTCCACTTTTTGAATAGCCTTGATAGGATCATCAAACTTCTCGTCATTAACAGCTTTCAGTTCACCTTTTTCAAATGTAAGACGAAGTTGTTCGCTTCCTTCCTTGGTCACCTGTTTTAAATAAGCACTTTCGGGCAAACCCTGCGCAGAGTCCAATATTTCCCCACCGCAGATAGAAGTCCCCCAAAGACCTACATTATAAGAATATTTCAATTTTGTAAAGTCAGCGGCAAAACCATGTTCATTCAAATAATCGATTTCCTGCTGACGGCTTAATGCCATGTCACGGGTCAATGTAATGATCTCAACTCCCGGAGCCAGTACCAAAAAAGTCATATCGAAACGAATCTGGTCATTACCCGCACCAGTCGAGCCGTGTGCGATAGCGTCCGCACCTATTTCATTAGCATAACGCGCTATAGCCAACCCTTGGAAGATACGTTCAGAACTTACAGAAATAGGATAAGTACCATTACGGAGCACATTACCGAATACCATATATTTCAAGCTCTTCTCATAGTATTCCCGGGTCACATCCAATGTCACATACTTCACAGCACCCAGTTTGTAAGCGTTCTCTTCGTTCTGCTTCAGCTGCTCCTCACTGAAACCACCCGTGTTTGCACAAGCTGCATACACTTCATACCCTTTTTCCTTAGCCAGATACATTACAGTGAAAGAGGTATCAAGCCCCCCGCTGAATGCCACTACTACTTTTTTCTTCTTTTCTTCCATAATGATATTATTTTAATTGAGAATTAAAAATTGAAAACTGAGAAATAAGTACATGAATGCGCAGCCATCTTTTAATTTTTAATTCTTAATTTTTAATTTATTAAATAGTGTCTTCTTCGTGCAAAGCCGGATCGTAAAGCATGGCTGTACAAATACAGAACTTACGGTTCTTCGCCACTAATATATCGTGATTGATACAGCCTTCACAACCTTTCCAAAAGGCCTCATCATCAGTCAGTTCATTGAAAGTTACAGGAACATATCCCAGTTCTGTATTCATTTTCATTACCGCCGCGCCACTGGTCAGACTGAATATCTTTGCTTTAGGCCATCGTAGACGTGCCAATCGGAACGAAGCCGCCTTTATACGCTTGGCCAAACCTATTCCACGATAATTAGGATGCACAATCAATCCCGAGGTTGCTACATATTGCTTGTTTCCCCATGACTCAATATAGGTAAATCCTGCAAAATCATCTCCACATAAAGCAATAATCGCCTTTCCTTCTTTCATCTTTGTAGTCACATATTCATGTGTGCGTTCTGCAATGCCTGTTCCGCGTACCTTAGCAGCTTCTCTAATAGTATCTAAAATTTTATCAACGTAAACTTCATGTGAGGCATCTGCCACCATCACATCCACTTGTTTAGCATCCATTTCCTTTTTTATCTATTATTATATTATTGTATATTCGGTATAATCAATGAAAGTGCATTCTTCACTCCCGCTCTTGTGCAACCTTCACGAATGACAAGCATAATAGTATCATCACCAGCAATAGTTCCCAATATTTCATCAAAGTTCCGGTTATCAATATCATAAGCCAAACTACTAGCATATCCGGGACGAGTCTTGATTACTGCCAGATTAGCCGAAAATTCAATGGAAATAAATCCATTATGCATCAACATCTCACTGGCCGAATGTTGCTCAGTCATACGTTTGTACATGGTATTGTTTGGTAATACATATACATAATTTCCGTTCATACTGGCTGCCTTCGCCACTTTCAACTGCTTCAAGTCGCGAGACAAAGTAGCTTGGGTCAATTGGAATCCTTCTTTCGCCAATTCCTGCAACAACTCTTCCTGGCTACCTACTTCCTTACTCGAAATAATAATCTTAATGGCATCAAGTCTGCTATTCTTGCTCTTCATACTGCATAATTATTCTAATTCGGCTGCAAAATTACAGAATATTCGGGAATATAGATACAAAAAAGAGAATATTTTTGCGACTTTATGCATATTTTCAACAAAGCTTTTATCTATCATCCCAAGAATAAACCAAAATCATACCAAATTTTCTTTTCAATGCAATCTTCTTAAAAAGACAGTAATATTATGTTTTACGACAGGTACAACCAAATCCAACAGTTATAATATCAAAAAAACAAGGACGACTTTCGGGGAATAAACTATTTTTGCATCACTATTAATTCCTTAAAATCAAAAAATAAAGGCATGGAACACACTTATTTCTTTGCGGTAGACCTGGGAGCCACCAGCGGACGTACCATCTTAGGTTGCCTGGGAGAAGGCAAAATGGAGTTGAAAGAACTGACTCGTTTCCCTAACCATATTATAGAAACCGGAGGACATTGTTATTGGGATATTTATGCCTTATACAATGAAATTATCAAGGGACTGAAAGTGGTAGCCAAAGACAATCTGCCTATCCAGTCTATCGGTATTGATACTTGGGGGGTGGATTTCGTATTAGTGGGCAAAGATGGAGAGTTACTCCGCAATCCTTATTGTTATCGCGACCCTCACACAATAGGTGCACCCGAAGAATATTTTACCCATATTCCCCGTGAACGAGTATATGACATCACTGGAATCCAGATTATGAATTTCAATTCCTTGTTCCAATTATCAACACTCCACCGCAATCATTGCTCGGCCTTGGAAGCAGCAGATAAAATACTGTTTATGCCGGATGCTTTAAGTTATATGCTGACCGGTAAAATGGTAACAGAATATACCATCGCTTCTACTTCCCAGATGTTGAATCCGCGCACCAAACGCTTCGAAAAGGAACTACTGGATGTAGCAGATATCAAGAAAGAACAGTTCGGCCGTTTTGTTTTTCCAGGGGAACCTATTGGAGTGCTGACAGAAGAAGTGCAAAAAATTACAGGTCTGGGAGCTATTCCTGTTATTGCCGTTGCCGGTCATGACACAGGTTCAGCCGTAGCTGCCGTACCGGCACAAAACGAAAAATTCGCATATCTGAGTTCCGGCACGTGGAGCTTGATGGGGATTGAAGTGAAAGATGCTATTATAAATAAGGAAAGCTTTGAACAGAACTTCACCAACGAAGGAGGTGTGGAAGGAACGACCCGGTTCCTGAAAAATATCTGTGGCATGTGGTTGTTGGAACGTTGCCGCAAAGAATGGGAAGCAACCAACAACTATTCTTATACAGAACTGATAGATGCAGCCCTGGCAGTTCCCGCTTTCCGCAGTGTCATCAATCCCGATGCTCCCTGCTTCGCCAATCCGTCATCTATGATTCAAGCCATCGGACATTATTGCAAAGAAACCAACCAACCTGTACCACAGAGTTATGGCGAAATCACTCGTTGTATTTTCGACAGTCTTGCCCTGCGCTACAAACAAGTATTCGGCTATTTGCAACAAATGGCCCCGTTCCCCATCGAAAAGCTGCACATTATCGGTGGAGGCTCACGAAACAATTTGTTAAACCAATTCACTTGCAACGCAGTGGGCGTACCTGTTATAGCAGGTCCCAGTGAAGGAACAGCTATCGGCAACATTATGTTACAGGCAAAAGCCAACGGGCTGGTAAACGATATTGCGGCTATGCGCCAACTAATCAGCACTTCCATAGAAACCGTTTCTTTTGAGCCCCAGCAAGCAGAAGAATGGGAAGAAGCATATAAGAAGTATTTAGCTCATTATAGAGAAGATATTTAATATTCACCTTGAAATTTATTCATTAAATAAACAAATAATATCATGAAAGAAGAATTGATTAATAAAGCGTATGAGATTGCAAAAGAACGTTATGCCGCTGTAGGTGTTGACACAGAAAAAGTAATGGAAACCATGCAGAATTTCCATCTGTCACTGCATTGCTGGCAAGCAGATGATGTAACCGGTTTCGAAGTTCAGGCAGGTTCATTGACCGGTGGTATCCAGGCTACAGGTAACTATCCCGGCAAAGCTCGCAACATCGACGAACTGCGTGCAGACATTCTGAAAGCTGCTTCATATATACCAGGTACTCACCGTTTGAATCTGCACGAAATTTATGGCGACTTTCAAGGAAAAGTCGTAGATCGTGACGAAGTAGAACCCGAACATTTCAAAAGTTGGATTGAATGGGGTAAGGAAAACAACATGAAACTGGATTTCAACTCTACTTCATTCTCCCATCCCAAAAGCGGTGATCTGTCTTTGTCAAATCCCGATGAAGGTATCCGCAACTTCTGGATTGAACATACTAAACGTTGCCGTGCCGTAGCCGAAGAAATGGGTAAAGCTCAAGGCGATCCTTGTATCATGAACCTGTGGGTACACGATGGCAGCAAAGACATCACTGTAAACCGCATGAAATATCGTGCTTTGTTAAAAGACTCTCTGGATCAGATTTTCGCAACAGAATACAAGAACATGAAAGACTGTATCGAATCCAAAGTATTCGGTATCGGACTGGAAAGCTATACAGTGGGGTCTAATGATTTCTATATCGGCTATGGCGCCAAGAACAACAAGATGATTACCTTGGATACCGGGCACTTCCACCCGACAGAAAGTGTTGCAGACAAAGTTTCTTCTTTATTGTTGTATGTTCCCGAACTGATGCTGCACGTAAGTCGCCCCGTACGTTGGGACTCAGACCACGTAACCATCATGGACGACCCGACTATGGATTTGTTCAGCGAAATCGTTCGTTGCAACGCCTTGGATCGTGTACACTATGGACTTGACTACTTCGATGCTTCCATCAACCGTATCGGTGCATACGTTATCGGCAGCCGTGCAGCTCAGAAATGTATGGTACGCGCTTTGCTGGAACCGATTGCCAAATTGCGCGAATACGAAGCAAACGGACAAGGATTCCAACGTCTGGCTCTGCTCGAAGAAGAAAAAGCTTTGCCTTGGAATGCTGTATGGGATATGTTCTGCTTGAAGAACAATGTACCCGTAGGCGAAGAGTTCATTGCAGAAGTAGAGAAATACGAAGCAGAAGTTACTTCTAAACGCTAATCAATATCCAACCACAATATCGTCCTCTGTAAGGGTGGCCTCATGTATCTGCCCCTACAGAGAACGTATTTGTGGTTTTAAAGAATATAAACAATGGAAATCATTATCGGATTAATCATTATCGCTATAGGAAGCTTCTGCCAATCCAGTTCATACGTACCTATCAAGAAAGTAAAAGAATGGAGTTGGGAAAGTTTTTGGCTGATACAAGGTGTATTCGCCTGGTTGGTGTTCCCACTATTGGGCGCATTGCTAGGTATTCCCCAAGGAGGCAGTCTGTTTGACCTTTGGGGAGCGGGAGGTGCTCCAATGAGCATCTTTTATGGTATATTATGGGGAGTGGGCGGCCTTACCTTTGGTCTTTCCATGCGTTATCTGGGAGTAGCCTTAGGACAAAGTATCGCACTGGGTACTTGTGCCGGATTCGGTACACTGTTCCCCGCCATCTTTGCCGGAACCAACCTGTTCAAAGGAAACGGACTTATTCTTTTACTAGGAGTATGTATCACTTTGTCGGGCATTGCCATTATAGGATATGCCGGCAGTCTTCGCGCCAAAAACATGAGCGAGGAAGATAAACGCGCGGCAGTAAAAGATTTTGCTCTGACTAAAGGACTGTTGGTAGCCCTACTGGCAGGTGTGATGAGTGCCTGTTTCGCTTTGGGACTCGATGCAGGAACTCCCATCAAGGAAGCTGCGTTAGCTGGAGGTGTAGAAGGTCTTTATGCGGGACTTCCTGTAATCTTTCTGGTAACACTAGGCGGTTTTTTAACCAATGCCGTTTACTGTCTGCAACAAAATGTAGCCAACAAAACTATGAGTGATTATGCCAAAGGCAATGTATGGGTAAACAACCTGATATTCTGCGCCTTGGCAGGAGTACTGTGGTACATGCAATTCTTCGGACTGGAAATGGGTAAAAGTTTCCTGACCGGAAGTCCTGTACTGCTTGCCTTCTCATGGTGTATATTAATGGCTTTGAATGTTACTTTCAGTAACGTATGGGGTATTTATTAAAAGAATGGAAAGGTGTATCCACCCAAACTATCACTGTTCTGGTAACCGGACTGGTAGTTCTTATCTTTTCTCTTGTATTCCCTAATTTATTCTAAAAGAATTATTATATTTGTAGCATACTGTTATTCAGAATAAAAAATGAATAACAATACCCTATGAACAATCAAATAAAAGAAGATATGAAATCAATCTTAGACAATCGCCCCGAATTGGTCAAAGAGGTGAATAAAGTAGCCGAAGTAGCCGGATATTTGTGGCAAAAAGGATGGGCCGAACGTAACGGAGGTAATATCACCGTCAATATCACCGAGTATGTAGACGATGAAATCCGTCAGATGCCCGCTATCAGCGAAGTAAAACAAATCGGTGTAACACTGCCTCACTTGAAAGGCTGTTATTTTTATTGCAAAGGAACCAATATGCGTATGCGGGATTTGGCACGTTGGCCTATGGATAACGGTTCTGTCATCCGTATTTTAGATGATTGTGCTAGTTATGTCATTATTGCCGACAAACCGGTTCAACCTACTTCGGAAGTTCCCTCCCACCTGAGCGTACACAATTATCTCATTAGCATAGGCTCTCCTTATAAAGCATCCGTACACACACACCCCATCGAACTGATTGCCTTGTCTCACAACAAAAAGTTCATGGAGAAAGATGTGGCAACCAACCTGCTATGGAGCATGATTCCCGAAACAAAAGCATTCTGCCCACGTGGATTGGGCATGATTCCTTATCAGTTACCCAGTTCTGTAGAATTAGCAGATGCAACTATCAAGGAATTGGCTGATTATGATGTAGTCATGTGGGAAAAACACGGTATCTTTGCTGTTGACTGTGACGTAATGGCCGCATTCGACCAAATTGATGTTTTAAATAAATCCGCATTAATTTACATCGCTGCCAAAAATATGGGATTTGAACCCGACGGCATGAGCCAGGAACAGATGAAAGAAATGAGTGTGGCTTTTAATTCTCTACCCAAATAATATTTTTATGGTCTTCCCCTAATGGGGAGATTTTGAAGATGATTTGAACCCACATGGGGACAAATCATCTTTTTTATTATCGGAGCTTAAAAGATAAATGAGATCCAGATTGCCACTTAAGCTTTTCATCACACGATATTCATCACAAATGAACAAGTATATAAAATGACCAATTTATGTTTTTATCTCATTATTCTATTGATTAAAAAGATTAACACTCCCTATATAGCAAACACTTCCTAGATAATCGCGTACTTAACTCATTGACAGTTTGAGTATCTTATGTTTTTTTAGTAACAACGAGTACTCTTTTTGGCTATCTTTGACAAAGACAGATTCACTAAACCTACAGAGATATATGAAAGCAAATAAATTATTCCTTTTGGCAAGTTTCTTTCTATCAAGCAGCCTGACACCTATAGCGGCTCAAAGTAAGAAAGAGAAGAAGCAACAGACAGAACAAGCTGTACGCGAAG
>ENA-OQJB01000246-OQJB01000246.1-human-gut-metagenome-genome-assembly--contig:-NODE-246-length-32007-cov-4.288676_pt1 | contig 32007 bp, 35 predicted proteins | sample MGYA00242599_ERZ504765 | MGnify/ENA primary metagenome ERZ504765 (study PRJEB26092, sample SAMD00036354) | human gut metagenome | host: Homo sapiens | study: EMG produced TPA metagenomics assembly of...
TCAGCGATGCAACAGTTCCCTCCCACCCCTCACAAATTAAGATTTGAACTATACGATGGAGTTACGAGTGCAAATGCCGTTCTAAATCTTATATCAAAATTTCTAGATATAGATTGGAAAGAACTTGTAGAAAAAGCTCTTACCAGAAGTGAACATACAATAGTACCCACACTAAAAACAACAATTGACAATACAGATTATACCATAATAGGGATACTAAACACCTATCCTGAAATACCAGAGAATATTTTGGAATAACCCCAAAGTATGAGCCAGAAAATAATGCAAAGCATAGAACGTATGAAAAAATAGCGTATATTTGCGAGCAAAAAATATAAAATGACTATTTATAAGCTTCGCATATTACCGCTATCTTTACTAGTTATTGGGCTTACAACGCTTACTTCGGGCTGCAAAAAGAAAGACATGTCGCTGAAACTGAATGAGCCACGCAATATTCGTGGCGTCGTCAGCTATAAACGTTCTTTCCCTGATTTGAATGACGCACATCTGGAAGTAGCCAAAAAGATAGGTATCCGTCCATTGGCAGACCGGGAAGCAGCAGAAGATATGAAAGAAAAGCTAACTCATATTACCGACAATGAGTTTTATGTAGTAGATTCACTGACACACTCTATCCCCTATCTCGTACCGCGTGCCAGTGCACTGCTCGATACAATCGGTTCCAATTTCCTCGATTCATTGGCAGCCAAAGGTCTAAACCCCAACCAGGTAATTATTACTTCCGTACTGCGTACCGAAAACGATGTGAAACGCCTCCGCCGTCGCAACGGAAATGCTTCCGCCAACTCGGCACACTGCTTTGGAGCCACCTTTGATGTCAGTTGGAAACGTTTCAAAAAGGTAGAAGACAAGGATGGAAGACCGTTACAGGATGTAAGTGCCGATACACTGAAACTTGTCTTGTCCGAGGTTTTAAGAGACCTGCGACAAGCTGAAAAATGCTACATCAAATATGAATTGAAGCAAGGATGTTTCCATATCACCGCCCGATAAATACCTTTTTCAAAATCTTTGACTAGCATATCATAAAACCTTCAAGGTAAATTTTGTGTTAAGATGGAAAACAGCTATCTTTGTATGAATCCAACGCTAAAAGAATCAGATTATGAGCAAGCTATATCCTATCGGCATACAGAATTTTGAAAGTCTCCGTAACGATGGTTATCTCTATGTAGATAAAACCAGACTCATTTACCAATTAGTAAAAACCGGCCGTTACTATTTTCTTAGCCGTCCCCGCCGCTTTGGGAAGAGTCTGCTTATATCTACTCTTGAAGCATACTATCAGGGAAAGAAAGAACTATTCGAAGGATTGGCTATCGAACAACTGGAAAAAGACTGGATCAAACACCCGATATTACACCTTGATTTAAATATCGAGAAATATGATACTCCCGAAAGTCTGGACCAAATACTCAATGACAATCTGGAACATTGGGAAAGCCTGTATGGCACACGCCCGTCGGAAGTTTCCTTTTCTTTACGCTTTGCAGGCATCATACAGCGGGCTTACGAACAGACCGGGCAACGTGTCGTTATCCTTGTAGACGAATATGACAAACCTATGCTGCAAGCTATCGGAAACGAAGAACTGCAAAAATATTACCGAAACACACTAAAGCCTTTCTATGGAGCATTAAAGAGTAAAGACGGATGCATCAAACTCGGATTCCTTACAGGTGTCACCAAATTCGGAAAAGTCAGTGTATTCAGCGACCTGAACAATCTGATTGATATTTCAATGGATGAACAGTACGTGGAACTCTGCGGCATCACAGAGAAAGAAATCCACGACAATATGGAAGAAGACTTGCATATCTTGGCTGATAAGCAAAAAATGACTTATGAGGAGGTATGCTCCGAACTGAAAGAATGTTATGATGGTTATCATTTCGTAGAAAACTCCATAGGAATATACAACCCATTCAGTTTGCTCAACACATTCTATAAGATGAAATTCGGTAGTTACTGGTTTGAGACCGGCACCCCGACTTATCTGGTAGAATTACTAAAGAAATCCAATTACAATCTCCAACGTATCACGCATGAAGAAACGGATGCAGATGTACTGAACAGCATTGATTCGACGTCCCGAAATCCTATTCCGGTCATCTATCAAAGTGGATATCTTACTATCAAAGGATTCGACAAAGAGTTTGGAACTTATCGCCTGGGATTTCCCAATCGGGAAGTAGAAGAAGGTTTTGTTAAATATCTTCTTCCATTCTACACAAACATAGATGCTATCGAGTCACCATTCCAAATTCGTAAATTTGTAGCCGAAGTACGAAGCGGTGATTATGATGCCTTTTTCCGCCGCCTACAAAGTTTCTTTGCCGATACACCTTACGAATTGGTACGCGATTTGGAACTACATTATCAAAATGTACTCTTCATCGTATTTAAACTCATTGGATTCTATGTAAAAGCAGAGTATCATACCTCACAAGGACGCATTGACCTCGTCCTGCAAACCGATCATTTCATCTATGTAATGGAATTCAAGCTAGAGGGAACCGCCGAAGAAGCTCTGCAACAAATCAATGACAAACATTATGCACAAGCATTTGCTGCCGACAAGCGACAAATATTTAAAATAGGCATTAATTTCAGTAATGAAACAAGAAACATCGAAAAGTGGATAGTAGAAGATTTGCAGTAAAATTCACCTCCAAACAATCAGAGAATCCAAAACGTTTGATTAAATTTGCAGAAATTTTTCTTTAATACAACTTAATGATAGAGAAGCTGATTGTTCTTGAGGACATTGATCCGGTTATTTTTTACGGTGTAAACAACGCCAACATACAGTTAATTAAAGCTTTATATCCAAAGCTACGCATAGTTGCCCGAGGCAATGTCATCAAAGTGCTGGGCGACGAGGAAGAAATGTGTGCCTTCGAGGAAAATATCACCAAACTTGAAAAGTACTGCGCCGAATATAATTCACTGAAAGAAGAAGTCATCATTGACATTATAAAAGGAAATGCTCCGCAAGCGGAACAGACAGGAAACGTGATTGTGTTCAGCGTCACGGGCAAGCCTATCATCCCCCGAAGCGAAAACCAGTTGAAACTGGTAGAAGGATTCGCCAAAAATGATATGGTATTCGCCATCGGTCCGGCAGGTTCGGGAAAAACATACACTGCTATCGCCCTTGCCGTGCGTGCATTGAAAAACAAAGAAATCAAAAAAATCATTCTTAGCCGCCCCGCCGTAGAAGCCGGAGAAAAACTCGGTTTCCTGCCCGGCGACATGAAAGATAAGATCGATCCATACCTACAACCTTTATATGACGCCTTGCAGGATATGATACCTGCCGCCAAGTTAAAGGAATACATGGAATTGAACATTATCCAGATTGCCCCGTTAGCCTTTATGCGCGGACGTACGCTGAATGATGCAGTCGTTATATTGGACGAAGCCCAGAATACTACCGCCCAACAAATCAAAATGTTCCTCACCCGTATGGGGATGAACACCAAGATGATTGTGACGGGAGACATGACACAGATTGACCTTCCCGCTTCACAAACGTCAGGATTGGTGCAAGCCCTCCGCATCTTGAAGGGAGTGAAAGGGATCAGTTTTGTTGAACTGAATAAGAAAGATATTGTACGCCATAAACTGGTGGAACGTATCGTGGATGCTTACGAAAAGTTCGATAAAGAAGCGAAAGCCGAACGGAACGGTTCACCACAGAGGACACAGAGTACACAGAGGATTTAATCCAAATATCTCAATGAAGACTCTGTGTATTCCGTGTCCTCCGTGGTGAAATTAAAGAAAGAAGCATAATTTTAATATATATATCATTATGAAAGCATTAACAAAAACAGATTTCAACTTTCCGGGACAGAAAAGTGTGTACCACGGAAAAGTGCGCGATGTGTACAACATCAACGGCGAAAAACTCGTCATGGTAGCAACCGACCGTATTTCGGCCTTTGACGTAGTACTACCTGAAGGTATTCCTTACAAAGGACAAATGCTGAACCAGATTGCAGCTAAATTCCTCGATGCCACTACTGACATCTGTCCGAACTGGAAAATGGCTACTCCGGACCCAATGGTAACAGTGGGTGTGTTGTGTGAAGGTTTTCCGGTGGAAATGATTGTACGTGGTTACCTGTGCGGTAGCGCATGGCGGGCTTACAAAAGCGGTGTACGCGAGATTTGCGGCGTAAAATTGCCGGACGGAATGCGCGAAAACCAAAAATTCCCCGAACCGATCGTCACTCCGACTACGAAAGCAGAAATGGGATTGCACGACGAAGACATCTCTAAAGAAGAAATCCTGAAACAGGGATTGGCTACTCCGGAAGAGTATGAAATCCTCGAAAAATATACATTAGCCCTTTTCAAACGCGGTACTGAAATCGCAGCAGAACGTGGACTGATTCTCGTAGATACAAAATACGAATTCGGCAAGCACAACGGTACTATCTACCTGATGGACGAAATCCACACTCCAGATTCAAGCCGTTATTTCTATGCTGAAGGTTACCAGGAACGTTTCGAAAAAGGCGAACCCCAGAAACAACTTTCTAAAGAGTTCGTTCGCGAATGGTTGATGGAAAACGGTTTCCAGGGCAAAGACGGTCAGAAAGTGCCTGAAATGACTCCGGCTATCGTACAAAGCATCAGTGACCGTTACATCGAATTGTTCGAAAACATCACCGGTGAGAAGTTTGTGAAAGAAGATACCACCAACATCGCTGAACGTATATTCAAAAACGTTGAAACGTTCTTGAATCGTTGATAGTCAACAAATGACAGATAATAAATGATAGTTGACAGATAATGAATGACAGTTCGTATGCAATTCATCGCATATAACTTCAACCTTAATTATTATCCGCCAACTATCATTTATCAACTATCATCTTCCAACTATCATTTATCAACTATCAATTAAAAGAATGGACTACCCACAACAACATATCAAGCCTTACGACGAAGAAGGAAAAAGACCGAGCAAGTGGAACGAATGTTCGACAACATCGCGCATGCATACGATAAGCTGAACCATACCTTATCTCTAGGTATCGACCGCAGCTGGCGCAAAAAAGCGATTGCCTGGTTACGCCCTTTCCAACCGCAGCGTATGATGGATGTAGCTACCGGCACAGGAGATTTTGCTATCCTCGCCTGTCGTAAACTGCAACCTGCCGAACTGATCGGGACGGACATCTCGGAAGGCATGATGAATGTGGGACGTGAAAAAGTAAAAAGGAAGGACTATCGGACAAGATCTCTTTTGCCCGGGAGGACTGTACTTCACTCTCTTTTGCCGACAATGATTTTGACGCCATCACCGTAGCTTTCGGTATCCGCAATTTCGAAGACCTCGACAAAGGACTCTCCGAAATGTGCCGTGTATTGAAACCGGGCGGTCATCTTGTGATTTTGGAACTTACCACTCCGGACCGTTTCCCGATGAAACAATTGTTTTCCATCTACTCAAAAGTCGTCATTCCATTATTGGGCAAACTGCTCTCCAAAGATAACAGTGCCTACCGCTATCTGCCGGATACCATCAAAGTATTTCCTCAAGGGGAAGTGATGAAAGGAGTCATCGCCCGAGCCGGATTTAGCGAAGTCAACTTCAAACGGCTGACCTTTGGCATCTGCACTCTTTATACCGCAACAAAATAGCAATTCATTGTGAATGATTAATTTAACCCTTATTATATTATGGAAAAATATGGTTTAATCGGCTATCCTCTGCGACATTCATTTTCTATCGGATACTTTAATGAGAAGTTCAAATCCGAAGGAATCAATGCAGAGTATGTGAATTTCGAGATTCCCAGTATCAATGACTTCATGGAAGTGATCGAAGAGAATCCCAACCTGTGCGGGCTCAATGTCACCATCCCTTACAAAGAACAAGTGATTCCTTTTCTGGATGAACTCGATCGTGACACCGCAAAGATAGGCGCAGTCAATGTAATTAAAATCATTCGCCAGCCAAAAGGAAAAGTCAAATTGGTGGGTTACAACTCCGATATCATTGGATTCACTCAATCCATCCAGCCCTTGTTGCAGCCTCATCACAAGAAAGCGTTGATTTTGGGTACCGGCGGAGCTTCCAAAGCTGTCTACCACGGTCTGAAGAATCTAGGTATCGAAAGCATCTTCGTATCGCGCACCCACAAAGCCGACGATATGCTGATTTATGAAGAACTGACTCCCGAAATTATGGCAGAATACACAGTCATTGTCAATAGTACCCCCGTAGGAATGTTTCCTAAGGTAGATTTCTGCCCTAATATCCCTTATGAACTTCTGACACCAAACCATTTGCTCTACGATTTGTTATATAATCCGAACGTTACGCTGTTCATGAAAAAAGGAGAAGCGCAAGGGGCTGTTGTGAAAAACGGCCTGGAAATGCTCCTGCTTCAGGCATTTGCCGCCTGGGAGATATGGCATAAATAAGGGTTAGAGAGAAGTTTTTATGAGGAGAAAAGTAGTATATAGCATCATTTTTATCATGCTGGCATTGACCGGCTGCACCATCGGAGGAAGTTTTTATATGTTAAACTTCTCATTGACTCCGAATGGCAAAATTTTGTCTAAAGATGCTGACTCTTATCCTTTTATGTATAAAAACTACCCTTTCTTGCGTCCATGGGTGGATAGTCTGAAACAGGTGGATGCACTGAAAGACACTTTCATTATTAACCCACACGGAATACAACTGCATGCTTATTATGTGGCTGCTCCCCAACCCACCAGCAAGACCGCAGTCATTGTACACGGATATACGGATAATGCTATCCGCATGTTTATGATCGGTTATCTGTATAATCGCGATTTAGGATATAATATATTACTTCCCGATCTGCAACATCAGGGAGAAAGTGAAGGCCCTGCCATTCAAATGGGCTGGAAAGACCGTTGGGACGTGTTGCAATGGATGAACATCGCCAATGAAATCTTCGGAGACAGCACACAGATGGTTGTACACGGAATTTCAATGGGAGGTGCAACGACCATGATGGTGTCCGGTGAGGAGCAAAAGCCGTTTGTCAAATGCTTTGTAGAAGATTGCGGTTACACCAGTGTATGGGATGAATTCTCACACGAGTTGAAAACAAGTTTCCATCTTCCTCCTTTTCCACTCATGTACACCACAAGCTGGCTTTGCGAAAAGAAATATGGATGGAATTTCAAAGAAGCTTCTTCACTGAAACAGGTAGCCAAATCACAACTTCCAATGTTATTTATCCACGGGGACAAAGACACGTATGTGCCTACCTGGATGGTATACCCGCTTTACGAAGCCAAACCGGAGCCCAAAGAACTATGGATTGTGCCGGGAGCGGCCCATGCTGTTTCATACCAAGAGAATAAACAGGAGTACACCGACCGAGTCCGTGCATTCGTCGGGCGATACATCCATTAAACCTATTATAACAAGGAGTTTTAGATTCATAACAGAAAAAGTTTCTATATTTGCAAAGATAAAACAAGCGTTATGAAATCAATATTAACTTTTATACTAGCAACTTTTCTTCTGTTCCCACTACAAGCTCAAGAGAAAGTATATACGGTAGACAACCTTCCGAAAGTTCACCTGCAAAACAAAATGCAATATGTTTGCAACCCGGCCGGCATACTTTCACAGGCTGCTTGTGACAGTATAGACTCCATGCTTTATGCCTTGGAACAACAAACAGGAATTGAAACAGTGGTTGCCGTAGTTCCCTCAATTGGAGAAGAAGATTGTTTCGACTTCTGTCATCAGCTGCTTAATAAATGGGGTGTAGGAAAAAAAGGCAAAAACAATGGATTGGTCATTTTATTAGTCACCGATCAACGCTGTATACAGTTCTATACCGGTTATGGTCTGGAAGGAGTACTTCCTGATGCTATCTGCAAAAGGATTCAAACAAGATATATGATTCCTTACCTCAAAGATGGGAATTGGGATGCAGGAATGGTGGCTGGTCTAAAAGCGACTTGCCAGCGGCTCGACGGTTCGATGGAAAATGATGCTCTCTCCGATTCGAATGACGGTGGTTCTTTTGATTTTATTCTTGCCATCCTTTGTTTTATCGCCATTGGCGGAGGTCTTGCTTTCTTTTCGGCACGCAAACAAAGTCGCTGTCCGAATTGTGGTAAACATCAATTGCAGAGAAGCGGAAGCAGAGTCGTATCCCGGATTAATGGAGTGAAGACCGAAGATGTCACCTATACATGTAGAAACTGCGGACATACCATCATACGTCGCCAGCAAAGTTATGATAATGACTACCATCACCGGGGAGGTGGCGGAGGCGGTCCATTTATCGGCGGCTTTGGCGGAGGCAGTTTCGGAAGCGGAGGCGGCTTCGGTGGGGGCAGCTTCGGCGGAGGAATGGGCGGAGGCGGTGGTGCCGGTTCTCGTTTCTAAAGAAAACAAGTAAAAAAACAAATTATCAAATTCTATAAAAACAAAAACATGAAGAAGTCAATTATTATCATCTTAGCCGTTGTGGCTATCCTTGTTATATGGGCAGTAAGTGTATATAACGGTCTGGTTACTATGGACGAGAATGTAAGTGGTCAATGGGCAAATGTAGAAACTCAATATCAACGTCGTGCCGACCTGATTCCTAACTTGGTAAACACAGTGAAAGGATATGCGACACATGAAAAGGAAACATTGGAAGGAGTTGTTGCCGCACGTAGCCAGGCTACTCAAATCAAAGTAGATGCTGCCGACCTGACACCGGAAAAGCTGGCGCAATACCAAAAGGCACAAGGTGCTGTAACATCAGCATTGGGCAAGTTATTAGCCATCACCGAGAATTATCCGGACCTGAAAGCTAACCAGAACTTCCTGGAACTTCAAGCTCAACTGGAAGGAACGGAAAATCGTATCAATGTAGCACGCAAAAACTTCAATGATGCTGCACAAGCTTATAACACCAATATCCGCCGTTTCCCGAAGAATATCTTTGCAGGAATGTTCGGCTTCGATAAGAAAGCATATTTTGAAGCAGAAGAAGGAAGCGAGAAAGCTCCGAAGGTAGAATTCTAAAAAGATTTGATTTACCCAAAAGAATACTTGATATCATCTGAGATATTTATCTCGGCATTTTTTCATTAGATAAAACACTTCTATATTAAGAGTTAAATTCATAGTTTTCATTATTATGAATTTAACTCTTAATTTTCTATTATTTTTCTCCTTTTCAATAGAATATTCTAAAGTATAAAAGTTAATGATTAACATTTACTAGTACCTAGTTGGCTGTACCAAAAAAAGCTGTACTTTTGCAGCCGTATACAAAATAATTCTATAACTCATGAGTAATCAACGATACATGATGCGTGGAGTAAGCGCATCAAAAGAAGATGTGCACAACGCCATCAAGAACATCGACAAAGGAATCTTCCCGAAAGCATTCTGTAAAATTATTCCCGATATATTGGGAGGTGACCCGGAATATTGCAACATTATGCATGCCGATGGTGCCGGAACCAAATCATCTCTTGCTTATATGTACTGGAAAGAAACGGGTGACTTATCCGTTTGGAAAGGTATTGCACAGGATGCATTGATTATGAATATCGACGACCTGCTTTGTGTAGGTGCCGTAGACAATATCCTTGTTTCTTCTACCATTGGACGTAACAAACTGTTGATTCCGGGAGAAGTAATCTCCGCCATCATCAACGGAACAGATGAATTACTAGCCGAACTCCGCGAAATGGGTGTAGGCGTATATGCAACCGGTGGTGAAACTGCTGATGTCGGCGATTTGGTACGTACCATCATCGTTGACTCTACCGTAACTTGCCGTATGAAACGTTCAGACGTTATCGACAATGCCAATATCCGTCCGGGTGACGTGATCGTTGGGTTGGCTTCTTACGGACAAGCTACTTACGAAAAAGAATACAATGGCGGTATGGGTAGCAACGGTTTGACGAGTGCCCGTCACGACGTATTCGGCAAATATCTTGCTGAAAAATATCCGGAAAGCTATGATGCTGCAGTTCCTGAAGAGTTAGTTTATTCCGGTAAGTTAAAACTAACAGACAGCGTAGAAGATTCTCCGATTGATGCAGGTAAGTTAGTACTCTCTCCTACTCGTACATACGCACCGGTAGTCAAAAAATTACTTGATGCATTGCGTCCGGAAATCCACGGAATGGTACACTGCTCCGGTGGTGCACAAACTAAAGTTCTGCATTTTGTAGAAAACGTACGTGTAGTAAAAGATAATCTTTTCCCTGTTCCTCCTTTATTCAAAACGATCCAGGAACAAAGCGGTACGGACTGGGCAGAAATGTACAAGGTATTCAATATGGGACATCGCCTCGAAGTTTATCTGTCACCGGAACATGCAGAAGAAGTAATAGCTATTTCCGAGTCATTCGGTATTCCGGCACAGATTGTAGGACGTGTTGAAGCATGCGAGCAAACAGAATTAATCATTAAGAGCGAATTCGGAGAATTTAGATATTAAAGAATGGCAGACAATAGTACCATACTAGAAAAATTAGACGGACTCGTAGCCCGTTTTGAAGAAATATCTACCCTTATCACAGACCCGTCAGTGATTGCCGATCAGAAACGTTATGTCAAGTTGACTAAAGAATATAAAGAATTAGACGACTTGATGAAAGCAAGGAAAGAATATATCCAATTACTGGGTAATATTGAAGAAGCTAAAAATATCCTTGCCAATGAATCGGACGCTGAAATGCGCGAAATGGCGAAAGAAGAAATGGACAATAGTCAAGAGCGCCTTCCGGTATTGGAAGAAGAAATCAAACTGATGCTTGTTCCTGCCGACCCGCAAGACAGCAAGAACGCTATTCTCGAAATCCGCGGAGGTGCAGGAGGCGACGAAGCAGCTATCTTTGCCGGCGACCTCTTCCGTATGTATGCCAAATTCTGTGAAACCAAAGGTTGGAAAATGGAAGTTTCCAATGCGAACGAAGGAACAGCCGGTGGATTCAAAGAAATTGTTTGTAGTGTGACAGGCGATAATGTATATGGAATTTTAAAATACGAATCGGGAGTACACCGCGTACAGCGTGTTCCTGCGACGGAAACGCAAGGACGTGTTCACACTTCAGCCGCATCCGTGGCCGTGCTTCCCGAAGCTGAAGAATTCGATGTAGTCATCAACGAAGGAGAAATCAAATGGGACACTTTCCGAAGCGGCGGTGCCGGCGGACAGAATGTAAACAAGGTAGAATCCGGAGTACGTCTGCGCTATATCTGGAAGAACCCGAACACCGGTATTGCCGAAGAAATCCTTATCGAATGTACCGAGACACGCGACCAGCCGAAAAACAAAGAGCGCGCCTTGGCCCGTCTCCGTACTTTTATCTACGACAAAGAACATCAGAAATATATCGATGACATTGCCTCCAAACGTAAGACAATGGTATCTACCGGAGACCGTTCAGCCAAAATACGAACTTACAACTATCCCCAAGGACGTATCACCGACCACCGCATCAACTATACAATCTATAATCTGGCAGCCTTCATGGACGGAGACATCCAGGATTGTATCGACCATCTGATCGTAGCGGAAAATGCAGAACGCCTGAAAGAAAGCGAACTTTAGAGAAGTGGAGAGTTGAGAATTGAGAGTTGAGAACGGTTTCTTAAAATAGTAAATAGTAAATTGCAAAATAGTAAATAACAAGATGGATAAGCAACAATTATTTGAAAACATAAAGCGCAAAAAATCATTCCTTTGTGTAGGACTTGATACTGACATCAAGAAAATCCCGGAACATCTGTTGAAAGAAGAAGATCCGATCTTCGCATTCAACAAAGCAATCATTGACGCGACAGCTGATTTGTGTATCGCCTACAAACCCAATCTGGCTTTCTATGAAAGCATGGGTGTAAAAGGATGGATCGCATTCGAAAAGACAGTAAAATATATCAAAGATAACTATCCGGATCAATTCATCATCGCTGACGCAAAGCGTGGTGACATCGGAAATACTTCTGCAATGTATGCCCGCACATTCTTTGAAGAATTGGATATCGACTCTGTAACAGTAGCCCCCTACATGGGTGAAGACAGCGTTACTCCGTTCCTTACCTACGAAGGCAAATGGGTGATCCTGTTGGCATTGACTTCCAACAAAGGATCTCATGACTTCCAATTGACAGAAGACGTAAACGGCGAACGTCTGTTCGAGAAAGTATTACGCAAATCACAGGAATGGGCTGGCGATGACCGCATGATGTATGTGGTAGGTGCTACTCAAGGACGTGCTTTTGAGGACATCCGCAAGATTGTCCCGAACCATTTCCTTCTCGTACCAGGCGTGGGAGCACAAGGCGGTTCACTCGAAGAAGTTTGCAAATATGGTATGAACAGTACATGCGGATTGATTGTTAACTCGTCGCGTGGTATTATCTACGTAGATAAAACAGAGAAATTTGCAGAAGCTGCCCGCACCGCCGCACAAGAAGTGCAAGCACAAATGGCTGAACAACTCAAAGCAATTCTCTGAAAAGGGAAAAAGGATCTCTAAAGAAAACGAATGCCTTACGAAAGAAAGATAATTAACGACCCCGTATTCGGGTTCATCAATATTCCAAAGGGGTTACTGTACGATATAGTACGGCATCCCCTTTTGCAGCGTCTTACCCGCATCAAGCAAGTAGGATTGTCATCTGTTGTGTACCCCGGTGCGCAACACACCCGCTTCCAACACTCCTTAGGTGCTTTTCACTTAATGAGTGAAGCTATCACCCAACTGGCCTCCAAAGGCAATTTTATCTTTGATAGTGAAGCGGAAGCCGTGCAGGCCGCCATCCTGTTGCATGATATAGGACACGGTCCTTTCTCGCATGTGCTGGAAGACACGATTGTAAAAGGAGGTCTCACACGAAGAGATTTCTCTCATGTTGATGGAACGGATGAACAAAGAGATGAACGGCCAGCTAAGTCTTGCCATTCAAATCTTCAAGGACGAATACCCGAAACGCTTTCTGCATCAACTCGTAAGCGGTCAGTTGGATATGGACCGACTTGATTATCTTCGCCGCGATAGCTTTTATACAGGCGTAACGGAAGGTAACATCGGCTCTGCCCGAATCATCAAAATGCTTGATGTAGCGGATGACCGTTTGGTTGTCGAATCCAAAGGGATCTATTCTATCGAGAATTTCCTCACGGCACGCCGCCTGATGTACTGGCAAGTATACCTGCATAAGACGTCCGTGGCATACGAAAAGATGCTGATTAGTACTCTATTGCGTGCCAAAGAACTGGCTTCACAAGGAGTGGAACTATTTGCATCACCCGCATTACGTTTTTCCTTTACAATGATATCAATCCTACGGAATTCTATAACAACCCCGACTGTCTGGAGAATTTTATCCAGCTGGACGACAACGATATATGGACAGCCTTGAAAGTGTGGAGCACCCACACCGATAAAGTACTTTCCACTTTAAGCACGGGAATGATAAACCGAAATATCTTTAAAGTGGAAATTTCGTCGGAACCTATTAGTGAGGACAGAAAAAAAGAATTAACTTTGCACATCAGCCAGCAACTAGGCATAACCCTTTCCGAAGCGAACTATTTTGTCTCTACCCCCAGCATCGAAAAGAATATGTATGACCCGGCAGATGACAGTATTGATATTATCTACAAAGACGGCACTATCAAAAATATTGCCGAAGCATCGGACATGCTGAACATCTCATTATTGTCCAAAAAGGTAAAGAAATACTATCTCTGCTATCAGAGATTACACAGATAAGTATAAAATATTCATGCAATAACACGGAAATCTGAAAAAAAATCCGTTATTTGTGAACTAATTAAATTTTAAATAAAAGACATGGAGTTCTCGGCTAAGCAAATTGCAGCATTTATCCAAGGGGAAATCATTGGAGACGAAAACGCTACGGTACACACATTCGCTAAAATTGAAGAGGGAATGCCCGGAGCAATTTCTTTCCTGTCAAATCCCAAATATACACCTTACATCTACGAGACACAATCAAGCATTGTCCTGGTTAATAAGGACTTCACTCCCGAACACGAAATTAAAGCTACTCTTATCAAAGTAGACAATGCATACGAAAGTCTGGCTAAATTGCTCAATCTTTATGAGATGAGCAAGCCTAAGAAACAAGGTATAGATTCATTAGCTTTCGTTGCACCCAGCGCCAAAATTGGTGAGAATGTATACATCGGTGCTTTTGCCTATATCGGCGAAAATACCGTGATTGGAGATAATACTCAAATTTACCCGCACACTTTCGTTGGAGATGGCGTGAAGATAGGCAACAGTTGCCTGCTTTACTCCAATGTAAATGTTTATCATGATTGCCGCATAGGTAATGAATGTATCCTTCATTCGGGTGCAGTGATCGGAGCTGACGGATTTGGCTTTGCTCCCACTCCGAACGGCTACGATAAGATTCCGCAAATCGGAATTGTCATTCTGGAAGATAAAGTAGATATAGGTGCTAATACGTGTGTAGACCGTGCTACAATGGGAGCTACGGTAGTACACAGCGGTGTCAAGTTAGACAATCTGATACAAATAGCACACAATGATGAAATAGGTTCGCATACCGTTATGGCTGCGCAAGCCGGAATTGCCGGTTCTACCAAAGTGGGTGAATGGTGTATGATCGGTGGTCAGGTAGGTATTGCAGGACATGCTAAAATAGGAGATAAAGTTGGATTAGGCGCACAATCAGGTGTGCCGGGAGACATCAAGTCCGGTAGCCAGCTTATCGGAACTCCTCCTATGGAACTGAAGCAATATTTCAAATCATCCATTGCACAAAGAAGCCTGCCGGATATGCAGAAAGAACTGCGTAACTTGCGCAAAGAAGTAGAAGAATTAAAACAACTATTAAATAAGTAAATAAGTAACCAATGCTGAAACAAAAAACGCTGAAAGATAGCTTTTCACTGAGCGGGAAAGGTCTTCACACTGGACTTGATCTCACTGTAACATTCAATCCAGCTCCGGACAATCACGGATATAAAATCCAACGCATTGACGTAGAAGGACAACCAACTATCGACGCAGTAGCCGACAATGTAACAGAAACCACCCGTGGTACTGTATTGTCGAAAAATGGAGTCAAAGTAAGCACCATTGAACATGGTATGGCAGCCCTTTACGCATTGGGCATTGATAACTGCCTGATCCAAGTTAACGGACCGGAATTTCCTATTTTAGATGGTAGTGCACAATATTACGTACAAGAAATAGAACGTGTAGGAACAGTAGAACAAAATGCCGTCAAAGACTTTTATATTATCAAGTCTAAAATTGAGTTCCGGGATGAAACGACTGGTTCTTCTATCATTGTACTACCTGACGAGAATTTCAGTCTGAATGTACTGGTTTCTTACGATTCGACTATTATCCCGAATCAGTTTGCTACCCTTGAAGATATGCATAATTTCAAAGACGAAGTGGCTGCCAGCCGTACTTTCGTCTTTGTTCGTGAAATAGAGCCGTTGCTCTCCGCCGGATTGATTAAAGGTGGCGACCTGGACAATGCGATCGTAATCTACGAACGCAAGATGTCACAGGAAAGCTTCGATAAGTTGGCAGATGTGATGGGAGTACCTCACATGGATGCCGATCAGTTAGGCTATATCAATCACAAACCGTTAGTTTGGCCCAATGAATGTGCCCGTCACAAACTGCTTGATGTCATCGGTGACCTCGCTCTAATTGGAAAACCGATTAAAGGTCGTATCATCGCTACCCGTCCGGGACACACCATCAACAATAAATTTGCCCGTCAGATGCGGAAAGAAATCCGTCTGCACGAAATACAGGCACCAAGTTACGACTGTAACCGTGAACCAATAATGGATGTAAACCGTATCCGCGAATTGTTACCGCACCGCTATCCTTTCCAACTGGTGGACAAAGTGATTGAAATTGGTGCCAACTACATTGTAGGTATTAAAAATATCACAGCCAACGAACCTTTCTTCCAGGGACATTTTCCACAGGAGCCCGTTATGCCGGGAGTACTTCAAGTGGAAGCAATGGCACAAGTCGGAGGCTTGCTCGTCTTGAATTCCGTAGATGATCCTGAACGTTATTCTACCTATTTCATGAAAATAGATGGAGTGAAATTCCGTCAGAAAGTAGTGCCGGGAGATACAATCATCTTTCGTGTAGAACTGCTGGCACCTATCCGCCGTGGCATTTCTACCATGAAAGGATATGCGTTTGTCGGCGAGAAAGTTGTTTGCGAAGCAGAATTCATGGCACAAATAGTAAAAAATAAGTAATAATTGATATTTAAAAGCATGATAAGTCCTTTAGCGTATATCCATCCCGAAGCTAAGATCGGAGAAAATGTAGAAATTGCGCCTTTTGTATTTATAGATAAGAACGTAGTTATCGGCGACAACAATAAAATTATGGCTAACGCCAATATTTTATACGGTTCACGTATTGGTAACGGAAACACGATTTTTCCGGGTGCCGTTATCGGAGCCATTCCGCAGGACCTCAAGTTTCGCGGTGAAGAATCGACAGCCGAAATCGGAGATAATAATCTGATTCGTGAAAATGTAACAATCAACCGTGGTACGGCAGCTAAAGGGCGCACGATTGTGGGAAATAACAATTTATTGATGGAAGGTGTACACGTAGCACACGACGCATTGGTTGGTAACGGATGTATCATCGGTAACTCTACCAAGATGGCAGGCGAAATCGTCATTGATGATAACGCGATTGTCAGCGCCAATGTATTGATGCATCAATTCTGTCATGTAGGCAGTCATGTAATGATTCAGGGCGGATGCCGTTTCAGTAAAGATATTCCTCCTTACATCATTGCAGGACGCGAACCGATCGCTTTCAGCGGAATCAATATCATCGGCTTGCGCCGTCGTGGCTTCTCCAATGAAGTGATCGAAAGTATTCACAATGCATATCGTATCATCTACCAAAGTGGTTTGAACACGACAGAAGCATTGAAAAAAATAGAAGATGAATTCGAAAAGAGCCCGGAGATTGACTATATAGTCAATTTTATCCGTAATTCAGAACGTGGTATTATTAAATAAACAGTTCAAAATAGTCATATTATGATATACAGATTTACTATCATATCTGATGAAGTTGACGATTTTGTCAGAGAAATACAAATTGATCCGGAAGCAACTTTTTATGACTTCCATGAAGCAATACTGAAATCAGTAGGGTACGCAAACGACCAGATGACTTCTTTCTTTATCTGCGATGACGACTGGGAAAAAGGAAAAGAAGTAACCTTAGAAGAAATGGACGACAATCCGGAAATAGATAGCTGGGTAATGAAAGACACTGCTATCAGTGAACTGGTAGAAGACGAAAAACAGAAACTGCTATATGTATTCGATTACATAACAGAACGTTGTTTCTTCATCGAACTATCCGAAATTATTACCGGAAAAGATATGAATGGTGCCAAATGTACCAAGAAATCAGGAGATGCTCCTAAACAAACGGTAGATTTTGAAGAAATGACCGCTGCGGGAGGTTCTCTTGATCTGGATGAAAACTTCTATGGAGACCAGGACTTCGACATGGAAGATTTCGATCAGGAAGGATTTGACATAGGTGGTGACACTAGCAGCCCATACGAAGAAGAAAAATTTTAAGTATTAAATATCAAGTATTAGGTATTAATTGCTATGTAGTGTCAGGCAGTTAATACCTAATATTTTTTTAGTCCCGTACGCTTTAATACTTCTATACTTAATACTTAAAAATCTATGCCTACTCTCATTGTTCTTATAGGTCCTACAGGTGTGGGGAAAACAGAGTTGAGCCTGCGCTTGGCAGAAACATTTCAGACAAGCATTGTATCTGCCGATTCGAGACAGCTTTATGCCGAATTAAAAATAGGTACGGCAGCTCCGACTCCCGATCAACTTAAACGTGTCCCCCATCAACTGGTCGGCACGCTCCACCTCACAGACTATTACAGCGCTGCCCAATACGAAACAGAAGCACTGGAAATTCTGGAGAAATTATTCACGCAACACGAAGTCGTGATTCTCACTGGTGGCTCAATGATGTATGTAGACGCTATCTGTAAGGGAATTGACGATATTCCTACCGTTGATGCGGAAACCCGTCAACTCATGTTACAAAAGTATGAAGAGGAAGGCCTTGAACAACTCTGCGCAGAACTTCGCTTGTTAGATCCGGAATATTACCGGATTGTAGACCTAAAGAATCCCAAGCGGGTGATTCATGCGTTGGAGATTTGCTATATGACCGGACGCACTTATACTTCTTTTCGCACCCAACAAAAAAAACAGCGTCCTTTCCGTATTCTGAAAGTCGGCCTGACTCGTGATCGGGAAGAACTTTATGACCGTATCAACCGTCGGGTAGACCAGATGATGGAGGAAGGATTATTGGAAGAAGTACGTTCCGTACTTCCCTATCGTCACCTCAATTCACTCAATACAGTAGGCTATAAAGAACTGTTCAAATATCTGGACGGAGAATGGGAACTCTCCTTTGCTATAGACAAAATCAAGCAAAACTCCCGCATTTATTCGCGTAAACAGATGACCTGGTTCAAAAGAGATGAAGAAATAAAATGGTTCCACCCGGAACAAGAAACGGAGATACTAGCGTACCTCCGTCAATCTTTATAATTATAGTTAAGAAGAAGAGCCCACTATTAAACACCTATGGAACAAAACATTTACATCTCTTTTAACTCCACAGTTTATTGACAATAAAGTTGCCGATAAAGAACAAGTCGCCCATAAAAATAATGCTGAATACCAGAAAAGTGAAACAAGTACTCCACCGGGCTCCTCCCTCCTCTTCGCCACGTTTGATACGAAGCAGGGAACTATGTAAACAATCACCTGCTATGAACAGTACAAATAAACTCGGTATCAAGTCACCCCATGACACCAACCACAGATTATCACCCTTCCCCATCAGGAACGTCAATGCCACGGCCAATAAGAAGACAGAAGCATATTGCAAGTCTTTTCTTTTTGAATTCATAGTGGTAATGTTTAAAGTCCTTTTCACAAAGATATTGAATCTCACCCAATAATCCTTATCAAATCTATATAAAAATCGGTCAGGCTTTGTTGAATCTAAGTTTATTGTTACTTTTGCAAGTACGAATTAAAACCAAAACCGATTATAAACGCAGATGAAAAAGATCAGCATCACTTTATTACTCTGCCTTCTCTGTCTGACCGGAATGGCACAAGGACAAAAGGCACTCGATTTAAAAGATATTACCTCCGGACGTTTCCGCCCGGAAAATATTCAGGGAGTAATCCCTATGCCTGATGGCGAACACTACACACAGATGAACGCTGACGGCACGCAAATCATTAAATACTCTTTCAAGACAGGTGAGAAAGTAGAAGTGATTTTCGATGTAAATACCACACGCGAATGTGACTTCAAGAACTTCGACAGTTACCAATTCTCGCCCGACGGTCAGAAATTGCTGATTGCTACTAAAACAACACCTATTTACAGGCACTCATACACAGCTGTACATTACATTTACCCTTTGAAACGAAATGATAAGGGCGTTACGACAAACAACATTATTGAACGGCTGTCTGACGGTGGACCTCAACAGGTCCCCGTCTTTTCTCCGGACGGTACCATGATTGCATTTGTACGCAACAATAACATATTTCTTGTTAAGTTGCTTTACGGCAACAGCGAAAGCCAGGTCACAGAAGATGGCAAACAGAATTCGGTAATCAACGGTATTCCTGACTGGGTGTATGAAGAAGAGTTCGGCTTCGACCGCGCTTTGGAATTCAGCGCCGACAATACGCTGATTGCTTTTATCCGTTTCGACGAGTCGGAAGTTCCCTCCTACTCTTTCCCGGTATTTGCCGGACAAGCACCCCGCATTGATGCTTTAAAAGATTATCCGGGCGAATATACATACAAGTATCCGAAAGCCGGATATCCGAATTCGAAAGTAGAGGTACGCACGTATGACATCAAATCACATGTCACCCGTACAATGAAACTCCCATTGGATGCAGACGGATATATTCCGCGTATCCGTTTCACAAAGGATGCCAATAAACTGGCTATCATGACATTGAACCGCCATCAAGACCGTTTTGATCTTTACTTTGCCGATCCTCGTTCCACACTTTGCAAACTTATACTTCGTGATGAGTCTCCTTATTACATAAAGGAGAATATTTTCGATAATATCCAGTTCTATCCGGAATATTTCAGCCTGCTTAGCGAACGTGACGGTTACAGTCACCTCTATTGGTACAGCATGGGAGGTAATCTGATTAAAAAGGTTACTAACGGTAAGTTTGAGGTGAAAGATTTTCTGGGATATGATGAAGAAGACGGTTCTTTCTATTACACCAGCAATGAAGAAAGCCCTCTGCGCAAAGCTGTCTATAAAATAGACAAGAAAGGCAAGAAGCTCAAACTATCCCAACAGGTAGGAACCAATACACCGCTCTTCAGCAAATCGATGAAGTATTACATGAACAAGTTCTCCAACTTGAATACTCCGATGCTGGTTACACTGAATGATAATTCGGGCAAAACACTCAAAACGCTTATTACCAATGACGGATTGAAACAAACATTGTCCGGATATGCTGTGCCACAAAAAGAATTCTTCACTTTCCAAACCACAGATGGCGTGAAGTTGAACGGCTGGATGATGAAACCGGTTAATTTTTCCGCATCCAAAAATATCCGGTACTGATGTATCAATATAGCGGTCCGGGCTCTCAACAGGTATTAGATACCTGGGGAATCAGTTGGGAGACATACATGGCAAGCCTTGGTTATATCGTGGTATGCGTGGACGGTCGCGGCACAGGAGGTCGTGGAGAAGCTTTTGAGAAATGCACTTATCTGAAAATCGGAGTCAAAGAAGCCAAAGATCAGGTAGAGACTGCCTTGTATCTCGGCAAACAACCATACGTGGATAAAGATCGCATCGGTATCTGGGGCTGGAGCTACGGCGGCTACATGACTCTTATGAGCATGAGCGAAGGAACGCCTGTATTCAAAGCAGGAGTAGCAGTGGCTGCACCCACCGACTGGCGTTTCTATGATACGATTTACACCGAACGCTTCATGCGTACTCCGAAAGAGAACGCGGAAGGATATAAGGAATCATCAGCCTTCACCCGTGCTGACAAACTGCATGGAAACTTGTTGTTGGTGCATGGCATGGCAGATGACAATGTGCACTTCCAAAATTGTGCGGAATATGCCGAGCAGTTGGTTCAGCTTGGAAAACAATTTGATATGCAAGTGTACACGAACCGCAATCATGGAATATACGGTGGCAATACCCGCCAACACCTATACACACGGTTGACCAACTTTTTCTTGAATAACTTATAATGACGGACAGAGTACGTAAGCCCGAATGGCTGAAAATTATATCGGTGCCAACGAACGATACACCGAAACCAAACGGATTGTCGACTCCCACTGCTTGCATACTATATGCAGCAGTGGGCGTTGCCCTAATATGGGGGAATGCTGGGGAAAAGGAACTGCCACCTTTATGATCGGTGGTGACATCTGTACGCGCAGTTGCAAATTCTGCAACACACAAACCGGCCGCCCGCACCCGCTAGACATAAACGAACCTACCCATGTAGCAGAATCCATCGCACTGATGAAACTGGATCATGCTGTCATCACATCCGTAGACCGGGATGATCTGCCGGATTTGGGAGCAGCACATTGGGCACGTACCATTCAGGAAATAAAACGGCTGAATCCACAAACAACAATCGAAGTGCTCATTCCTGATTTTCAAGGCAGGATGGAAGTTGTTAGATTTGATAATCGAAGCCCGCCCCGACATTATTTCACACAATATGGAAACCGTACGCCGCATTAGTCCGCTAGTGCGCAGCGCGGCAAATTATGATACAAGTTTGCAAGTTATCAGACACATTTCCGGGAAGGGAGTTAAATCTAAAAGCGGCATTATGGTCGGACTGGGTGAGACCCCGGAGGAAGTCGAAACATTGATGGATGATCTGTTAGCAACCGGTTGCCAGATTCTTACCATAGGCCAATACCTTCAACCGACTCACCGGCATTATCCCGTTGCAGCATACATCACTCCGCAGCAATTTGCAGAATATAAAACTGTAGGTTTAGAGAAAGGATTCAACATCGTAGAAAGCGCTCCCCTTGTTCGTTCCTCCTACCATGCAGAGAAACATATTCGTTAGCAAACAAAACATATCCCCTATTTGTTTTATTGATAGAACCGACAAATAAACATAAATATAGAGATGGCTCATAAAGGAACACTTTCTTCCGCATTTAACATGTCGCTGGGTTTTATCCCCGTTATTATTTCCATTTTATTGTGTGAACTTATAACGCAAGACACGGCTATTTACATCGGTACAGGCATAGGTATTATAGGTATATACCTTTCTTATCGACGTAAGGGATTGTTAATTCCTAATTTTATCCTCTATATAGCAACCGGAGTGTTAGCACTATTATCCGTAGCAGCTCTCATTCCTGGTGATTACGTTCCACCCGGTGCACTTCCACTTACGCTGGAAGTCAGTATTCTCATTCCGATGCTAAGTCTTTACATGCATAAGAAAAGGTTTATCAACCATTTCTTAAAACAGATAGGTTCTTGCAACAAACGTTTATATGCGCAGGGAGCAGAAGCAGCCGTTGTATCTGCCCGTATCGCTTTGATCTTCGGTATATTGCATTTTATTATAATCAGCATTACCATCGTTTTCCAAGACCCGTTGAGCAAGACGAGCATGTTTGTACTCTATAAAGTGTTCCCCCCTGCTGTCTTTCTGATGAGTATCCTGTTCAATCAGATCGCCATCCGTTTCTTCAATCATTTAATGTCACACACGGAATATGTTCCTATTGTGAATACCGAAGGAGACGTGATCGGGAAAACACCTGCAATAGAAGCTGTTAATTACAAAAATGCATACATCAATCCGGTGATAAGAATTGCCATATCCACTCACGGAATGTTATTCCTTTGCGACAGACCATCAACAGCCATTCTGGATAGAGGGAAAGTAGATATTCCCATGGAATGTTATCTTCGCTACGGAGAATCTCTGGAAGCAGGCGCCACTCGCTTAATCAACAATGCTTTTCCTCATGAAAAAGGTATCAAACCTGAATTCAATATCGTTTATCACTTCGAGAATGAAGTGACCAACCGTCTTATCTATCTATTCATTGTCGATATCAAAGACGACTCCATCCTTTGTACTCCCCGCTTTAAAAACAGTAAGCTGTGGAGTTTCAAACAGATAGAGGAGAACTTAGGAAAAGGCTTCTTCAGCAGTTGCTTCGAAGATGAATATGAACACCTGAAAGGCGTTATTTATATAAGAGAAAAATACAGGGAATCTTAGATAAATCGGGCACGTGTCCTTTCCAGTCCTTCACTGTACGCGTCTGTATATATTCTCCTTCACAAGTAATATTGGCAGCGATACAGAGCTTTGTTTGAGGACGGCAATTCAACAAAATATCCTCTACCATCTTATGATTTCGGTAAGGCGTCTCAATGAAAAGTTGCGTCTGATTTTCAGCATACACACGCTGCTCCAGTGCTTTTAGTTTCTTGGCACGTTCTCCCGGTTCAATCGGCAGATAACCGTGAAACGCAAAACTCTGCCCGTTAAAACCGGAAGCCATCACGGAAAGGATAATGGAAGAAGGTCCGACCAAAGGAACCACTTTCAGTCTTTTTACGTTGTGCGATAGCAACCACATCCGCTCCCGGGTCAGCTACTGCCGGACAACCTGCTTCGGAGGATAACCCCCATTGAAGCTCCACCTACCAAAGGTTGCAGATAACCGGAAATATCATCAGGAGAAGTATGCTTGTTCAACGGGTAAAATGTCAATGCATCAATATCAATCTCCCGGTCCACCTTTTTCAGGAAACGACGGGCAGAACGAACATCTTCGACTATAAAATACCGGATACCAGAAATGATCTCCTTATTATAAGAAGGCAATACCTTTTCAATAGACGTATCACCTAACGTCACGGGCAACAAATAGAGGGCAGTTTCCACTTTTTAAATTGAGAATTAAGACTATACTTTAATATTAAAAATCAAATAAGGTTTTGAGCGAAGCTAATTAAAAATTGAAAAATGCAACAGTTTAGGAAGCCAAATAGTTGGATTCACTTAACATCACATGATAATCAGTAAATTCCAGGAGATCTTTCAGTTTCATGTCCTTATGCTTTTTCATATAAGAAGCGATGATTCTTGCTCCCATCCATGTTCCGATCAATGCCGGAGCTTGAGCACCCAACATATCGACAGCAGGAGCAGGCTTCATATAATAGCGGATCACCATCGGGTCTCGTGCATGCAGATGATCGTTGGTACAGATATAATTCCATATCTCCTTTTCATTCTCCTTACACCAGTCGTTTTCCTCCTTGGAATATCCCATCGCTTCGCCGATATCACTATATCCTAATAAGTTTTGCACGACGTAGTTGATTTTTCCGGAGTGCATCATCAAGTCAATCAAACAAGTACCCTCATGATAGTTCATTCCGTAACGGCTCAAAAGATAAAAAGCAAAACAATCCGGCACAATCCGTTCCGGACGCATCGAGCGACATTGATAATCGTAATAGAAACGCTTATAAAGAGGATAATCTTCCCCCATATATTTATCAAGACTGATTCCTAATAAAGAATCCACCAAAATTATAGATTCGTTGAAGGCAGACACTTGCGAATAGATAAACGGCACTTTTGTATCAGGCACTTCCTTCTTCAGTTTCCGGAATCCTTTGTTAAGTCCTTTTTCCACCTCATCCAGATTAGGGTACTTTGCTTCCACATCGCTAAGCAAACGGACTAAAGTCGTATCCGAATAGAATTTCTGCAGACGTTGCGAAATGGTATCATCTTTCACCGTACCGATAGACAATACATCCTCAATCAGGATTTTCGTCGGCATACGGTAGTCCATCGTCAACTTCTGCATAGCAGAAAAGCTGTTGGAGCGAACGTATTCGCTCAACAGCTTATCATATCTTAGAACAGAAATCTCCTCTTCCTTCTGCTCCGTACCCTTTCCCGTGCTTATCCCGCAGGAGGCGAAAAGCATACTAATTAAAATAATAAGAAGAGAGATCCGTAGTTTCATAATCTTTTATCCGTAAATGATGTTACCATTTTCGTCCATATACTCATCGAGTCCTTTCTCGTAAGTAGCCATGGCACGAAGACTCATACCTACACTGGAAAATCCACCGTCATGGAATAAGTTCTGCATAGTTACCTTACGGGTAAGATCGGAGAACATCACGATGCAATAATCGGCACATTCGTCAGCCGTAGCATTTCCGAGCGGAGACATACGATTGGAGAAATCAAACAGTTTATCCATACCCTTCACGCCCGAACCGGCAGTAGTAAATGTAGGAGACTGCGAGATAGTGTTCACACGTACGCTATGTTCGCGTCCGTAGATGTAACCAAAGCTACGTGCAATAGATTCCAGCAATGCCTTAGCATCTGCCATATCATTGTAGCCGTAGAAAGTACGCTGCGCGGCCACGTAGCTCAAAGCAACGATAGAACCGTAATCAGCAATAGCGTTCAATTTCTTGGCCGACTGAATCATTTTATGGAATGAAACAGCTGAAATATCCAATGTCTTATCCAACATTCCATAGTCAAGGTCATCGTAAGTACGTTTTTTGCGCACGTTGGGAGACATACCGATAGAGTGGAGTACAAAATCAATTTGTCCACCCAGTATATCCATGGAGGTCTTGAATACATTTTGCAAATCTTCTACGCTGGTGGCATCTGCCGGAATAACCTGGCAATTTAATTTCTGGGCCAAAGCGTCGACTTCTCCCATACGGATAGCCATCGGAGTATTTGATAATGTAATAGTTGCACCTTCTTCTACGGCACGCTCTGCTACTTTCCAGGCAATAGACTGATCGTTCAAAGCACCGAAGATAATACCTCTTTTTCCTTTCAACAAGTTATAACTCATATCTTTTAATAGTTAAATTTTGTGCAAAGATAGGAACTTTCTGCATAAAAACACGAGAAGTGTGCAAATAATAGACAGAAATGACAAAAAATACACGTATTCTATCAATTAGTCCACATCCTCTTGGGGTTTGCCACCTATCTTTGCAATCGATAATTAAGAGGTTTTTTCATAATATTTATTTAAGGTTAGAATTAGGTTAACATGAATTTGTCTTATTCCTCTCCTGCAGGCTGCCTGCGACAGATCGCCTGCGGAAGGACATAAGAATTATGAAATCGCCCTCATTAATCATCACCCAACTACCAAGAAAAACAATAGATGTATAACCCTATAGAAATAAGTTACTAAATGAACACATTGACAAAAAGACTCTTCTGGATGGCCATATCCTGTTTACCGTTTATCTCATCAGGATGTAAACAAAGCGAGACTGCCGTAAAAGAAAGCTCCATCAGTGACGCTCTCTACCAGAATCTACCTTTTGAAATGCCCAAAGTACAGCAACCGGTTTTTCCTGCTTACGAGGTAAACATTGAGAAATTCGGAGCCAAAGGCGATGGTCTGTTTCTGAATACCAAAGCAATCAACGATGCTATTAAAGAGGTGAATCAACGCGGAGGGGGTAAAGTGATTATCCCGGAAGGCATCTGGTTGACAGGACCTATCGAACTGTTGAGTAACGTGAATTTATATACGGAACAGAATGCATTGGTGCTTTTCACCGGTGATTTTGAGGCATATCCTATCATTGCCACTTCTTTTGAAGGATTGGAAACCCGTCGTTGCCAATCGCCTATTTCCGCACGCAATGCAGAGAACATCGCTATCACAGGATACGGCACATTTGACGGAAACGGCGACTGCTGGCGTCCGGTAAAAAAAGGCAAACTGACTGCTTCACAATGGAAAAAACTGGTAAACTCGGGAGGTGTTCTTGATGAAAAACAAGAGATATGGTACCCCACGGCCGGTTCACTGAAAGGTGCAATGGCTTGTAAAGATTTCAATGTACCCGAAGGTATCAATACAGACGAAGAATGGGCTGAAATCCGTCCGTGGTTGCGCCCGGTGTTGTTAAGCATCGTCAAAAGCAAGAAAGTACTGTTGGAAGGTGTTACTTTCAAAAACTCACCAAGCTGGTGTCTGCACCCCTTGTCCTGCGAAGATTTTACAGTAAATAATATCATGGTCATCAATCCGTGGTATTCCCAGAATGGTGACGCTATCGACCTGGAATCTTGCAAGAACGCGCTCATTATTAATAGTGTATTCGATGCGGGAGATGATGCTATCTGTATCAAATCCGGTAAAGATGAAGACGGCCGCCGTCGCGGTGAACCTTGCCAGAACGTTATCGTTAAAAATAATACGGTACTGCACGGACACGGTGGATTCGTAGTAGGTAGTGAAATGTCGGGTGGCGTGAAGAACATCTATGTAGAAGACTGCACATTTATGGGCACAGACGTAGGTTTGCGCTTCAAGAGCACTCGCGGACGTGGCGGTGTGGTAGAAAACATCTACATTAATAATATCAACATGATTAATATTCCGAACGAACCGTTGTTGTTCGACCTGTTCTACGGTGGAAAAGGTGCCGGCGAAGAATCGGAAGAGGATTTGCTGAACCGCATGAAGACAAGTATTCCTCCGGTAACGGAAGAAACACCCGCTTTCCGCAATATTCATATCTCTAATATTGTTTGCAGAGGTTCGGGACGTGCCATGTTCTTCAATGGTTTGCCGGAAATGCCGATCAGCAATATTACCGTTAAGAATGTCGTGATGACAGAAGCTACGGACGGCGTTGTTATCAGCCAAGTTGACGGAGTTACTTTGGAGAATGTATATGTAGAGTCTTCCAAAGGCAACAATATATTAAACGTCAAAAATGCTAAGAATCTGACCGTAGACGGAAAGGTTTATGAAGAATTGGGAGCGAAAGAAGAAATTTTAAGCCTCAAATAAAGTTCATTGCAAAAAGAAAACCACAATATCATTATATAGAGTAAAAAGCTCAAATAGCAGACTATAATCTTTTCAAAAGATAGACAGTCTGCTATTTTTTCTGTTACTTTTGCAAGGAGAAATACGACGTATAATTTCAGCCTTAGAAAATCATGAAGAAGAATCTTTTTATTTTTACTTTCCTTTTAGGAGCTTTCAGTCTGTCTGCCCAGGCGCAGAAACAGGAGAAAACCATCACAGTTGAAGTACAAAACAACTGGAATCAGGCCAAAGCGGATGCTCCGGTTGTTATCAACCTGCATGAGTTGCACGCCGGCTTCAAAGTTAAATCCGCTGTTGTCATGGAAGGAACAAAGGAAATACCTTCGCAGCTGGACGATTTGAACAGAGACCGCAAGATGGACGAACTGGTCTTTGTGACCGACCTCCCTGCTCACGGTAGAAAAACATTCCAGGTTACACTCTCTTCCGAGAAAAGTGCAAAGACTTATCCGGAACGGGTTTATGCCGATATGTTTATAGTAGACAACCGGAAAGGCAAACATCAACGGGTACAGGCTATCACCGTTCCCGGCACCAGCAATATATACAGCATGGTACGTCCGCACGGTCCGGTTCTGGAATCGGAGCTGGTGGGCTATCGTCTTTATTTCAATGAGAAACAGACACCGGATATTTACGGCAAGTTCAACAAAGGACTGGAGATTAAAGAATCGCAGTTCTACCCGACGGATGAACAGTTAGCTAAAGGATTCGGAGATGACGTACTTCGCGTGTTCGACAGTTGCGGACCGGGTGCATTGAAAGGTTGGGACGGACAAAAAGCAACGCATATCACTCCAGTGGACACTCGTACAGAACGTATCGTCTCTTATGGACCGGTACGTGTAATTGCAGAAATAGAAGTAACCGGATGGAAATATCAGGATCAGGAACTGAATATGATGACACGCTACACGCTTTATGCCGGACATCGCGATCTTCATATCGAAGCATTCTTTGACGAACCGCTCGATAAAGAAATTTTCTGCACAGGTGTGCAAGACATCGTAGGTACTTCCAAATCTTTCTCCGATCATAAAGGACTCGTAGGAAGCTGGGGAACAGACTGGCCGGTAAACGACACCGTGAAATATGCTAAAGAAACTGTAGGGCTGGGCACTTGTATTCCTCAACGTTATGTAAAATCGGAAGAAAAGGATAAAGCCAACTTCCTTTATACAATTACCGCCCCGGGAAATAAATATTTCCAGTATCACACGACTTTCACCTCGATGAAAGAGACATTCGGATATAAAACGCCGGAAGCATGGTTTGCTCATCTCCGCGAATGGAAAGAAGAGCTGGCTCATCCGGTGACAGTGAGAATAAAAGATAACCGCACCAATAAATAGGGTAGAAACAAATACAACTAAACAAAAATTACGAGGTATCTACCAATTTTTCTATGACTCTGCACAAATATTCCTCCTTGTGCAGAGTCTTTTTATTTACCTTTGCCATCAGATAAAACCAACGAATCATATCTATAAATAATCTATCTATAACATGAAACGATTGACACAGACTTTAGCCTTTTGCTTATTAACGGTTTTCACCGCAGTGGCACAGAAGAACTATGTATCTGAAGTATGGGTTTCCGACCTCGGAAACGGTAAATACAAAAATCCGGTGCTTTATGCCGACTATTCCGATCCGGATGCTTGCCGTGTAGGAGATGATTTCTATATGACTTCATCCAGTTTCAACTGTTTGCCGGGATTGCAAATCCTTCATTCTAAAGATTTAGTCAACTGGACAATCATCGGTGCCGCAGTTCCCAATGCCCTCTCCCCTATCGAAACTCCGGAACGGCCGGAACACGGCAATCGTGTATGGGCTCCGGCTATTCGTCATCACAACGGTGAGTTTTACATCTTTTGGGGAGATCCCGATCAGGGAGCTTTTATGGTGAAAGCCAAAGATCCGAAAGGTCCGTGGAGCGAACCGGTCTTGGTGAAAGCGGGAAAAGGTATCATTGACACTTGCCCGTTCTGGGATGAAGACGGAAAAGTATATATGGTACACGCATACGCAGGAAGTCGTGCCGGACTGAAAAGTGTAATCACTATCTGCGAACTGAATGCAGAAGCAACAAAAGCGATCACTCCTTCCCGTATAATTTTCGACGGTCACGAAGCACATCAGACTTGCGAAGGTCCTAAAATGTACAAGAGAAACGACTATTATTATATCTTCCATCCGGCCGGCGGTGTACCGACAGGCTGGCAGGTCGTATTACGTTCTAAAAACATCTACGGTCCTTACGAATGGAAAACAGTACTTGCGCAAGGTAACTCTCCTGTCAACGGTCCTCACCAAGGTGCATGGGTAGATACTCCTACCGGAGAAGACTGGTTCCTCCACTTTCAAGATGTCGGTGCTTACGGACGCATTATGCATCTCCAACCGATGAAATGGGTGAACGACTGGCCTGTTATCGGTATTGATAAAGACGGTGACGGCTGCGGAGAACCTGTTTTGACTTACAAGAAGCCAAATGTCGGTAAAACATATCCTATCTGCACTCCACAAGAAAGTGACGAATTTGATGGGTATACACTTTCTCCGCAGTGGCAATGGCATGCTAACATTAATGAAAAATGGGCGTATTATGCAGGTGACAAAAGCTATGTCAGATTATACTCTTATCCGGTAGTAGAAGATTATAAGAACCTGTGGGATGTAGCCAACCTCTTATTACAAAAAACTCCTTCTGATAATTTTACCGCAACAATGAAACTGACGTTCAGCCCTAACCAAAAGAATAAAGGCGAACGCACTGGACTTGTCGTTATGGGCAGGGATTATGCCGGACTTGTTCTAGAAAATACAGACAAAGGTTTGGTTCTGTCGCAAGTTGAATGTGACAGAGCAGATAAAGGCAAACCAGAAGAAGTGAAAGCCACTGTTGATCTTTCGCAAAACACGGTTTATCTGAAAGTGCGTTTCAGTTGTGACGGAAAGAAAATCAAGGGTAGTGAAGGCGGACATGACCTCATTGTGATGTGTAATTTCAGCTATAGCCTCGACGGAAAGAAATATGAATCATTAGGTGTTCCTTTCCAGGCAAGAGAAGGACAATGGATTGGTGCCAAAGTCGGTATGTTCTGTACGCGTCCGGCTATTAAAACGAATGACGGCGGTTGGGCAGACGTTGACTGGTTCCGTATTACGAAGAAGTAATCAAAGTATATATAAGGATGAAAAAAGATTGTCCCGCAACTTTCAAGCAGTAGCGGGACAATCTTTTTTATCTTCTTTAAACTTACATACAAGCCCAGCCAAATTTACGAACAAGCTCTGCAAGCAGACTACGGTCTTTTATTGGCAAATTAATGACCACATTCTCGCGCTTCTCTCCAGATAAAACATATCCCTCAGCCGGCAATTTATCTTCCAACAATACACTTTCCTTTAATAACGTTTTCTGGTATTCACCCGATTGAAACACAACATCGTAATACTCATGTTCATTTTCAGGCTGTAGATAGAGTAAACGCAAATCGGCTTTACCTGCTAAGAAGGATTCAAGTCTACGTGTAGAGATACGTATTCCCGTATAGCGATAAACCGTCTCATCATCATATAAAAGACAAAGATACAGTGTATCAAAGGCATCTCTTGCCACAAAAAGCTGAGGCACATCACAGAAATCCAGAATTTTGTCTATCCTTAACACATCTTCCATTCCCATAATCAGACTATTTTAGCTTGTAAAACATTAAAATCCTTTGTTCTCCACCAAGAATAATGTGCTATATCAAATGTTTTCTTTAACACTCCATCTTTTGGTTCCAATATGACTAAAGCAATATTTGCCTTCTTGAACTTAGGAAGCTTTAATCTTTTCTCCGCTTCTTCCCTCTCTGAAAATAGAGAGACTGCCCTTGTCACACATTCATCTATTCCTAATCCTTTAAAGACCTTATCCGG
>ENA-OQJB01000250-OQJB01000250.1-human-gut-metagenome-genome-assembly--contig:-NODE-250-length-31325-cov-3.456728_pt1 | contig 31325 bp, 19 predicted proteins | sample MGYA00242599_ERZ504765 | MGnify/ENA primary metagenome ERZ504765 (study PRJEB26092, sample SAMD00036354) | human gut metagenome | host: Homo sapiens | study: EMG produced TPA metagenomics assembly of...
TTGCTGTGTCTACTATATCAGCAGGGCTTGGGAAGAAGTGACTACTGAACCAGTACAACATTCCAAGAACCGTCTACTGATATCGGTTATAAAAAGAAAAAGCGTCTAGCTAAATCAGGAAAAGACAACATGCTAATGTAAAGGTCGTTACGCTATTGGGTAAAGGTCGTTACACTATTTGGTAAAGGTCGTTACACGCTGAGGTAAAGACCGTTTCATCAAGGGGTGACGGCCGTTACGCACTGAAGTAAGCAAAACAATGTACCGGAGTAAGCAAAGCAATGAAGTAAAAAGATGAAACCAAGCCTTCACTTAATCGAATTTTTCCATTATCTTTGTGCCCGAATAGCAAGTAGAGCCGTGGGGCATCGTCCTCCTTCTTATTTTATTCTCCATTTTGAAGTATCACCGAAAAAGAACTGAAATATGAAAGGAATTATTCTTGCAGGTGGCAGTGCCACTCGTCTCTATCCGTTGTCCAAGGCTATCTCCAAGCAGATAATGCCCGTCTACGACAAGCCGATGATATACTACCCGCTCTCTACACTGATGTTGGCGGGAATTCGCGAAGTGCTTATTATCTCTACTCCACGTGACTTACCCATGTTCCGCGAACTGCTGGGAACCGGCGAAGAACTCGGCATGTCCTTTTCCTATAAGATACAAGAGAATCCCAACGGACTGGCACAAGCCTTTGTGCTGGGTGCAGAGTTCTTGGACGGCGGACCGGGCTGCCTTATTCTGGGCGACAACATGTTCTACGGTCAAGGCTTCTCCGCCATGCTGAAGCGTGCCGCTTCCATAGACAAGGGTGCCTGCATCTTTGGTTATTACGTCAAGGACCCCCGTGCCTACGGTGTAGTGGAGTTTGATGCCAACGGCAAAGCCGTCTCGTTGGAAGAAAAGCCTGCCAACCCTAAAAGCAACTATGCCGTCCCCGGACTGTACTTCTACGACTCCACCGTGACAGAGAAAGCTGCCTCCTTGAAGCCCTCTGCCCGCGGCGAATACGAAATTACCGACCTCAACCGTCTCTATCTGGACGAGGGCACGCTGAAAGTGGAGCTTTTCGGTCGCGGTTTTGCCTGGCTCGACACCGGCAACTGCGACAGCCTGCTGGAAGCCAGCAATTTTGTCGCCACCATCCAGAACCGTCAAGGCTTCCGCGTGAGCTGTATCGAAGAGATTGCCTGGCGCAAGGGCTGGATAGATGTAGACCGCCTGTATCGCTTGGGTGAACAGCTTGGCAAGACCGAATATGGCAAATACCTGATGGAACTGGCTGAATCGAAGCGATGAACTCTTTGTTCCCCAAAAAGAGAAGGAGAATAGTTCTCCTATAAAGGCCCGCTGACTTTAATTTTTAATTTATAATTTTTAATTCTCATGAAGACTTATCTCGTAACCGGTGCCGCCGGTTTTATCGGCGCCAACTATATTAAATATATCCTGGCAAAACATAATGATATTAAAGTGGTGATACTGGATGCCTTGACCTACGCAGGCAATCTGGGCACCATTGCCAATGACATTGACGATGAACGTTGCTTTTTTGTAAAAGGTGACATCTGCGACCGCGTGCTTGCCGACGAACTGTTTGCCAAGTATAAATTCGATTACGTAGTGAATTTTGCTGCCGAGAGCCACGTAGACCGTAGCATAGAGAATCCCCAGCTTTTCCTGATGACCAACATCCTGGGTACACAAAACCTGCTCGACGCCGCCCGCCGTGCCTGGGTCACGGGCAAGGACGAGTCCGGTTATCCCACTTGGCGCAAAGGCGTTCGTTACCATCAAGTGTCTACCGACGAAGTTTACGGCTCACTTGGTGCCGAAGGCTACTTCACAGAGCAAACCCCGCTCTGCCCGCACAGCCCTTACAGCGCCAGCAAGACGAGTGCCGATATGGTAGTGATGGCCTATCACGACACCTATAAGATGCCCGTCACTATCACCCGCTGTTCCAACAACTACGGTCCTTATCACTTCCCCGAAAAGCTGATTCCGCTTATCATCAAGAATATTCTCGAAGGCAAGAACCTCCCCGTCTATGGCGACGGCAGTAACGTGCGTGACTGGCTCTACGTGGAAGACCACTGCAAAGCTATCGACCTGGTTGTCCGCGAGGGTGTGGAAGGCGAAGTCTACAACGTAGGCGGTCACAACGAAAAGACCAATCTTGAAATCGTGAAGCTGACTATTGCCACCGTCCGCCGCTTGATGGAGGAAGAACCCCGTTACCGTGCAGTGCTGAAGAAACAAGTAAAAGCCGCCGACGGCACGATTGACATCAGCTGGATAAACGAAGACCTTATCACCTTCGTCAAAGACCGCCTAGGTCACGACCAGCGTTATGCCATCGACCCCACAAAGATTACCAATGCCCTGGGCTGGTATCCGGAGACGAAGTTCGAGGTCGGCATCGTCAAGACCATTGAATGGTACCTGAACAACCAGCCGTGGGTGGAAGAAGTGACCAGCGGTGATTATCAGAAGTATTACGAACAGATGTATGGAGGTAGAGGTTAAGGTTTAGGGATTAGGGTCTAACCGCTAATCCTTAACCTCTAACCCCTCAATTCAGCGCCACCGCTAACAGTAATCCTAAGAACAGCATATTGCGCGACGTCTCGCCCAGTATGCTGTTCAGCTTTTTACCGCTACCTATCTGTATCATTTTGCGCCACGTCAGTGCGTGCATATAGAGATAGACGCAGGGAGCCCAGATAAATTCCAGCGGAGTCAGCTTGCCCGTGTAGACAAACCAGAAGCAGAGCAGCACGGCGGCGATGCCCAGTGCCAGATACATATTCTCACCGAACTTCTTGCCGTAGCGTACCACCAGCGTACACTTGCCGCTCACGGCATCCTGCTCGCGGTCGCGATAGTTGTTCACCATCAGCAAGGTGTCTATGGCGAGACCACTGACGAGCGACAGCACCACCACATCCATATTCAGCGTATAGGCCTGCACGTAGTAGGTGCCGCATACGGGCACGAAGCCGAAGAACACCAATACCAGTACGTCGCCCCAGCCCCGATAGGAGAGCAGCGTGGTATAGAGGAAAGCAAACAGTATGCATACCACGCCCAGCACCACCAGTTCCCAGCCTCCGTGGGGCAGCTGCCCCCAGACGGTGAACAGCACTGCCAGCCCTGCCAGGCACGACAGTGTCAGTGCGATGCCGATGCCGGTTTTCATGGCTGCCGGCGTAATCCAACCTTCGGCGCAGGCGCGCTGCGGCCCCAGCCGGTCTTCCCGACGGTCGGTCCCTTTCTGGAAGTCGAAGAGGTCGTTGATAAAGTTGGCGGCAATCTGCATGCCGCAGGCAAAGAGGGCGCACAGCAGGGCGGGTGCGGTCTTGAACTGTCCGTCGCTGAAGGCAAGGGCACTGCCCAGCAATACCGGGATGATGGCTCCCGTCAACGTCTTGGGGCGGGCGGCGAGAAACCATGCGTAGGGTGAATTCTGTTTAATCTCGTTCATCGTAGTTCCAATTTAGTTCGGCATCTGCCAGCAAAAATACTGAAAATCCCTATATTTGTACCCACTTATGATGAAGAAGTTAGTCTACATATCCATTCTTTCTCTGCTGCTCTTGTCTTCCTGCCGTTCCAAGCGGATGATTACCGTGTCGTTGCCGCAGTCAGTCATGCAGGCAGACAGCACGCAGCTTGGCGATACTATCGGGTTGCCTGCCCGCCTTTCGCCGATGTTCACCTTTGACCAGTCTGATTTGCGTAATGTCCGCCGCCAGCCGGCGAAGGGCGAGGTAAAGAAACAGCAGATAAAGAAAACGGCACCGGTACAAAAGGTAATTGTGCAGCGAGGTACAAGAATCACATCGAAAACCACCCACGTAGGCTCGGCCTATAAGGGCGTCAGCCGCATTAAGACGTACGACTTCACGCATCGCGACGTGCCTGCCGCCTTCGAGGGCTTCCGCATCGCCTTTGTCTCCGACCTGCACTACAAAAGCCTGCTGAAGGAGGAGGGATTGAAGGACCTGGTCCGCCTGCTCATAGACCAGAAGGCCGACGTGCTGCTGATTGGCGGTGACTTTCACGAAGGCTGCCAGTACGTGCCGCCCGTCATGGCTGCCCTGGCGCAAGTGAAGACGCCGTTGGGCACCTATGCCGTGCTTGGCAACAATGACTACGAGGCTTGCTATGACGACATCGTGCGCGAAATGAGGCATTATGGCATGCATCTGCTGGAGCATAAGGTGGACACCCTGCGGCGTGGCGGTGAGCGGATTCTTGTGGCGGGCGTGCGCAATCCTTTCGACTTGGGCAAGAACGGCACATCGCCCACACTCGGCCTTTCGCCCGACGATTTCGTAATCCTGCTGACGCATACGCCGGACTATGCCGAGGACGTCCCGGTGACAAACTCCGACCTCATCCTGGCCGGACACACGCATGGCGGGCAGGTGACGCTGTTCGGGCTTTATGCACCGATAGTCCCCTGCACTACGGGCAGCGGTTCCTCTCCGGGCTGAAGTACAACTCAAAGAACATCCCGATGATTGTCACCAACGGCATCGGCACTTCGCAGAAGGCCATCCGCATGTTTGCCCCCGCAGAGGTGGTGATGATTGTGCTGCACCGGCTGACGGACTGATTTATTCTTCGGGCATCAGCACCACTCCCAGTTTCTTCTTGCCATCCATCTTTACCACCATCGGCTGGCGGAAATGTACATGCCGCAGGTACTTCGTCTCGTGTACGGCAGGCTGTGCATTCAGGAATTCCTGGTTGTATACGCCGTCATTCATAAAGGCGTTGATGGTAAAGTATCCCACTCCAAAGGAGGTCAGGTTCTGGAAGAAGTGGGTTCCCTGGCTGGGGTCTACCCGGTAGTTGGTCAGTCCGGCTTCCACTATCACGCGGGCGGCGCTGATGTGCGGCCACTTCACGGGGATGCCGAGCCAGGTGTCACTGCTACCCCAGCGTCCGGGACCTACAAGGACATAGTTGCGGCCTTCGTCCAGGAACTGCTGGTTCAGCTTCTCTATCTCCCAGGCAATCTCCTGGTTGTGGGAGGCACTATAGTCGTCTGTCTTCACATAGATAATGTCATGTATCTCGTTCATGATGCCATGTCCCAATGAGTTGTTGGAACGGAGCAGTACCTGGTCGTCCGGAATGGCGGTAAGGTCTTCATCCAGCATCTCCTTGGTGTCGACTATCGGGCGGATTTGCAGCAGGTAGAAGGTGCCGGTTTTGTCCTTCTCGCGGCTCATGGTGGCGGCAAACTCTATCTCTACGGGACGGCGCATCTCCTGCTCTCCGTATTTCAAAGCCAGTTGCAGGATGCGTGGCAGGGGGAATACGTCGTGTTGCAGGATGTTGGCAAAGGTGATGACTTTGCGTCCGCCGGGATAAAGCCCGTCGCGGATAATCTGGTCGTAAGGGTCGTAGGTGGAGGCTATGTAGTTCAGTGCTCCGTCCTTTTCCGCTTCTTTGACGTGCAGTTTCAGCAGGTTGAAGCCGTCGTCGATGGAGAAGTCGTGACCGGCATTGCGCAGGTCGAGGGCATAGAAGCGGGTCTGAGTCTCTTTGAGGGCAATCTCCATTTCGCTGGTTTGCAGCACCTGGTTGGGGTGATAGGGCGAGAAGCGGAGCGTCATGCCGCCGTCCACAATATATTTGCCCAAGCCGAGTGCCAGATTGACGATACCTTCTTCCGCCTTCTCGTCGCCGATGGGGTAGTAGTTGAGCGAACGTGCCACGCCGGACATGCTGGGGTAGTAGCGGTCACCATACTGGTTGCCCACTACCTCTTGCAGGATGACAGCCATCTTTTCCTGGTCGATAACATTGCTCGTTGCCTGCATGTATGCCTTCGAGTCGCGGAAGTAGACCGAAGCATATACTCCCTTGATGGCATCGCTCAGCATGCGCAGCATCTCGTACTTGTCGTCCAGATAGGGAATCATATAGGTGTTGTAGATACCGGCGAAGGGTTGGTAGTGCGAGTCTTCCAACAACGAGGACGAACGGATGGCAAGGGGCGACTTCACCACGTCGAAGAAGGTGAAGAAGTCCTCCACCAGGCGGTCGGGCAGCTTTGCTTTGAGGAAGTAGCGCAGGATGACGTCATCGTCGGCATCGGACAAGGCTATCTGATACAGATTGTTGGTATCCATAAACTCGTCGAACACATCGGTACAGAGCACGATGGTCTTGGGGATGGCGACACGGGCATTCTCAAACTCTTCGAACTCGGGGTGATGCTTCACCAGGTTGTCGATGAAAGCCAGTCCGCGCCCCTTGCCTCCCAGCGAACCGTCGCCAATACGGGCAAAGTTGGAGTATCGGTCAAAGCGGTCGCGCCTGAAGACTGCCACTACTCCCTGGTTTTTCATCTTGCGGTATTTCACGATAGCCTCGAAGATAATTTTACGGTGGGCATCCACGTCTTGCAAGCTATTCCAGGTGATGGGCCGCAGGAACTCTGCCACGGGAAACATGGCACGTGAGTAGAGCCAGCGGCTGACGTGGTTGCGGCTGATGTGGTAAAGGAATGATTCTGCCGGAACAGCAAAAAGAATGTTCTGCAGCTCTTTGAGATTCTTTACGCGGGCAATCTCTTCCAGCGTGTCCGGGTTGCGGAAGATAAAGTCGCCGAAGCCGAAATTGTCTGATACAATACGGCGCAGGTCCACATCCATCTTTTTGGAATTCTTGTCGATGAAGGCGGCATCGTATTTGGCTGCATACGCTACGTTGTCCGATTCGCTGGACTGTATGATAAGGGGTACAAACGGGTCTTCCTTGCGGATGGCGGCACAGAGCTTGATACCGGCCAGTCCGTCCTTCTCGCCCCGTTCTACGCGGGGGAAGCGTACGTCGGTGATGACACCTAATATATTATTCTTATATTTTTGGTAGATGCCAAAGGCTTCTTCATAGGTACGTGCCAGTACAATTTTGGGACGTCCCCTCATGCGCAGTGTGCGCTGGTGGGCATTCAGTGCTTCAGTAGAGAATTCCTGGCTCTGCTTCAATACGAATTTATACAGATTGGGCAGGATGGAGGAGTAAAAGCGGATGCCGTCTTCCACCAGCAGGATGAGCTGCACACCCACTTCGTTGACGTCGTGCTCCAGGTTCATCTTGTCCTCTATCAGCTTGATGATGGAAACCAGCAAGTCGGTGTTTCCCAGCCAGCAGAACACATACTCAAAGGGACTGAGGTCTTCATTGGCAATACGCTTGGTGATGCCGTGGCTGAAAGGGGTAAGTATCACCATCGGAATCTGTTCATACAGGTTTTTGATGTATCGTGCCACGTCGAAGCTGTCGTTGTCTCCCGTGCCCGGCATGCAGATGATGAGGTCGAAAGAGATGGAGGACAGCTGTGTCAGCGCCTCCTCGCAAGTGGAAACCTGCGTGAAACGGGGAGGGTAGCGCAAGGAGAGCGAAGTGTATTCATTGAATATCTTTTCGTCGATGCGGCCGTCATCTTCCAGCATGAAAGCATCGTAAGGATTGGCTATCAGAAGGACGTTGAAAATGCGCCGTGTCATGAGGTTGGCAAACTGTGTGTCCTTGAAATAGAGCTGGTTTAATTTGAACTTACTGAGCATGGCTTCTCATGATTTGTTGGTTTCGGAAGGCAAAAGTAATAGAAATCGAACCTATTCGGATAGTTTTTCGACCGTTTTTTTTATATTTATGCGTAATATTGCATCCGAAAAACAATATATGACCTATGTCTGCTCCATATCCGTTTCCATATAAATCCGTTGCATGTACATTCTGCTGTTATGGGTGTCGTTTTTTGTCCGCTGACTTGTTTGCCGGTTCATTCCGCACCTTGGGTATCAAGGAGGGATTGGGCAGTCGGCAAGTATTCCAGATAAACAAGGATTCAGCCGGATTTGTCTGGGTGTATACTCATGTCGGGATAGATCGTTATGACGGGAATGAAATCAAGCATTACAAGTTGGACGGAATGGTTGATTCCAGGGACAATATCCAGTCTTCCACTACCATGATGTGTGATAAGGAGGGTATTGTCTGGGTTGCATTGAAGAATGGAAAAATCTATGCATACAACAAACTGACGGACTCTTTCCAATTGCGTGTGGACTTGGCCGATTACCTGCCTTCTCCGGTATTGTATAATATGCTGTTTGATGACGAAAACCGTTTGTGGTTGTGTATGTCGAAGGGGCTTTATTCTTGGGAAGAAAGTGCAGGACTGTCTTTTGCCGGATTGAAGGGGCAATCTGTCCGTTGCATGGTCCAAATGGAAGATGAAGTGTTTTTTGCAGGCACCGACAAGGGTGTCTTCCGGCTGACGAAGGCAGGAGCGGCAGGTTCTTCGTCTTTTGAGACGAGGCCGGTTGACCTGCATACAGAGATGCATGTGGAATCGCTCTATGTCTTCGGAGCGAAGCTGTTCATCGGTACCTTTTCAAACGGCGTATTTGTGCTTGACGGTCCCGAAGGGCAAATACATTCCTTGAATGACCGGATTCCTCATGTACCTATCCGTTCGTTTGCAAGGACAAAGGATAATTTGCTGCTGGTGGGAGCCGACGGTGCAGGTGTTTTTTGCATGGATGTCGCTACCGGAGAACTTTTGAACCATTATATGAATAACGGGGATGATGACAAAAGCTTGAGTGGTAATACGGTATCCGATATTTGTGTGGATGAATCCGGAGTTGTATGGATTGGCACTTCTACGAATGGCATCAGCTATCTGGATCCGGAGATGCCGGATGTCTATAGAATCAGGCACGAACGCAATAATGATAATTCCCTGAAGTCGGACCATGTAAATGTGATGTTTCAGGACTCGGAGGGAGATTATTGGTATGGTACAAACAACGGCGTCAGCCTCTATCAACCTCGGTCACGCAAATGGACCCACTATCTGGACGGTACGGAATATAGTGGCAAAGTGGTATTGGCGCTTGCCGAAGACTCCGGGGGAAACATCTGGGTAGGTGGCTATGGTATCGGTGTCTATTGTATTCATAAACAGACCGGACGGGTACAGAAGAAAGAGAAAAGAAATGCACATCCGGAGAAGGGAATGGCCACCGACTATGTTTATGCCATTTATGCGGAAGGGGATTATGTCTGGTTCGGTGGTATTGAAGGAGAGTTTACCCGTTACGATATACGGACGGATACTTATACATATTACCCGATTGATTGCATAGGTGACATAAAGCCGGGTAAGGGGGGCTCATTACTGATTGCCGGTTGCAGCGGGTTGGCCGTCTTTGATAAGAAGTCGGGAGACACGCAGTGGCATCAGACGTTTGGAGACATCTCTCTGCATTATCCTGTCCGTTGCCTGATGCAGTCCTCATCCGGCGATACCTGGCTGGCTACAGACGGGGAAGGCCTTATACGTGTTGGGCCGGATGGGAAAGAGGCGCATGCCTATACCGTAGATGACAATCTGGTTTCCAATTCCATCAACAGCCTGCTGGAGGATAACGAAGGGCGTATCTGGTTCAGTACGGAGAAGGAATTGTATTGCTTGGACTGCTCCCGGGATATTATCATCAGTGCCAATGATTTTTTGGATGTCAGCTGGGGATATTACAATCCGAATGCTGCCCTTAAGTTGAAGAATGGATGTCTTGCTTTCGGCACCGCAGAAGGGGTTCTTTCCTTTCTCCCGTCTTTGGACTTGGGGACTCATGCACCCGTTGAGCTGATTCTGACAGACTTTAAACTGCTTTATGAATCGGTCAAAGCGGGAATGAAAGGCTCTCTTTTGCAAACGAATATCAATGATACCCGGAAAATAGATTTGAAGTATAATCAAAACTCCTTCTCTATTTCCTTCTCTGCCATCAACTTTGCAGTCCCGCATCGTATCAGGTATGAGTATAGGCTCGAAAATCACAATGAGGAGTGGGAACACTCCAATTCAGTGCGGAACGTGAGCTATATGAATCTCTCGTCCGGTAAGTATGTATTCCGCTTGCGGGCATTTGATAAATACACCGGGCAGCAGGTGGGAGAAAGAAGTCTGGACATTGTCATTCATAACCCTTACTGGGTTTCGTGGTGGGCGCTGCTCATCTATTTCATCTTGTTGTCTGTCTTTGTCTGCATGTTTGTGCAGTATAGGAGGCATAAGGTGAACGAGGGGCGTATAAGGGACAAGATACGTTCCTTTATCAGTATAGCCCATGATATCCGTACACCGGTTACTTTAATAAAGGCTCCGCTGAGTGAGCTCGAAGCGCAGGAGGGACTTCCGGAGCAGGGTAAGAAAACCGTTGCGGTGGCAATGAAGAATGTGGAAAAACTGATGGGAATGATTACTCAACTGCTTGAGTTGCAGAAAACGGAACTGCATGCCGAGGAGTGTCTGAAGGTTTCTCCATACGACATTAAGGCTTATCTGGAGGAAAAGATGGCGGAGTTTCATTTAGCCGCCATGCAGAAGAGCGTCGGGATAGAGTTGGAGGTGGAGCCGGATATGCCCAAGGTTTGGATTGACCGGGAGAAGATGGATCATATCATAGACAATCTGCTCTCCAATGCCTTGAAGTATACAGAGAAGGGAGTCATTCACATACTGGTGAAGACTGCAAGAAAGAAGTGGACTATTGAAGTGAAGGATACGGGTATCGGCATTCCAAAAGAGGAGCAGGGCAATATTTTTCACGAATATTATAGAGCCCAGAATGCCATGAACTTTGAGGAAACCGGTTCGGGCATCGGTCTGATGATTACGCGCCGCATTGTGAAACAGCATCACGGCACCATCTCTTTCAGTAGCGTGGAAGGGCAGGGAACTACGTTTACGGTAACTTTCCCGCAGAGGATAAAGGCGAGCGTGGCGGTGGAAGCGAAGGCTGACGGCCGGGAAGAAGCTCAGGCCGCTACCGGGGCTGTGCATGAAGAAACGGAACGTGCCGGGAGGAATGTCCTTCTTCTGGCGGAGGACGATGCGGATATGAGGGAGTATCTGGTGGACAGCTTGTCTTCCGAATATAAGGTAGTTGCCGTGCCCGACGGCGGAAAGGCATTGGAGACGGCAAGGGAAATCAATCCTGATATCATTATCTCGGACATTGTGATGCCGGTACTGGAAGGTGATGAATTGTGCCGGATTCTGAAGTCATCGGTAGATACAAGCCATATACCTATTATATTACTGACCGCACTGAGTGAGAGGGAAAATATCATCTTCGGACTGGAGGCCGGTGCCAATGACTACATCATCAAGCCTTTCGACTTGTCTGTGCTGAAAGTGCGTATCAGGAATATTCTTCAGAATAGGCAGCATTTGCGCGAAACCGTGTTGGCGATGGATGCGCAGCCCGAAGAGACAGACTATACCAGCCAGTTGGACAAGGAGTTTCTGGACAAGGTTATGAAAGTGATTGAGGAGGAGTTGTCCGATTCGGAGTTCTCCATCAATGACTTCTGCCGGATGCTGGGCATGAGCCGCACTTCTGTCTACAATAAGATAAAGACGCTGACCGGGCAGGGACCGAATGACTTCATCCGCATTATCCGTTTGAACAAGGCAAAAGAGCTGCTGGTTTCCCGGAAATATTCGATAGGGGAAGTGGCGAATATGGTCGGATTTTCTGACCCGAAATATTTCAGTACATGCTTCAAAAAGCAGTTTGGTACCAGTCCCAGCAAAATTTAGAGCCATGAAGACTGCTTTTGAACCACTGCTGACAAGTATTAAACCTTTTTTGTCAGAGAATAAACCCTTGTCTCCCTAATAGTGCGTAATATTGTGGACAGTAAACAATATAAAAAAACATATATAAAAATGGAAACATATTGGGTCTTGATTTAGGGGGGACAAAGTTGCTGATTGGCGAAATGGACAGCCGTGGCAACATTTTGAGGTATAAGAAATATGACTCCGGTTACTTCAATCAGCAGGCTGCGCTGGAAATCATCAAGTCTTCGCTTGATGATTATATCCGCACTGTGGGCTGGTATGACCAGAAGCCGGTAGCGATGGGCGTTGGCCTGATAGGGCGTGTAGACCCCAACGAAGGTGTTTGGTTGCAGATTGACCCGAGCAGGACACAGCGGATTGAGTTGGCAAAGGAACTGTCGGATATATATGGTATGCCTTGCCATATAGATAATGATGTGAAGAGCGCTACAAGAGCCGAACGCGTCTGGGGATTCGGACAAATTTCCAAAAACTTTATTTACGTAAATGTAGGCACAGGCATTGCCGTAGGTACGGTGATAAATGGCAGACAAATCCGTGGCAGTCATTTTAATGCCGGTGAGGTGGGACACTTACGTGTAGGCGTGAACATAGGCATCAAATGCGGTTGCGGACGAATGGACTGTGTGGAGGCGATTGCTGCCGGCATAGGCTTTGACAATTGTGCCCGTCTGCTCCGCAATCAGTATGAAACCAGCCTGCATATTCCGGCAGAAAAAGGAGAACGGGTGATTGTGAGTGAGGTGTTTGCACTCAGTCAGAAAGGTGACCCTCTTTGTACGGTACTGGTGGAGAATGCAGCTGAGGCGCTTGCCAATCTTATCATGAATCTGGTACGTGTGATTGACCCGGACACGGTGGTGTTGGGTGGTGGTATTGTAGCCGACGGATATATGCACGAAAAGATACTGGAGAAACTTCATCCTACAACCATGCGTTTCGTCAGCAACGGGGTTGTCATTACAAAACTGAACCCTGGATTTATCGGGCTTCTGGGAGCCGGGGCGGTGGCGATGAATATGTGATTAAGGATTAAGGATTAGGGATTAAGGTATGAAAATAACAATAACAAAGAGTGAAAAGGAGTTTGACTGCACGGCTGCGTGGCGCATCATCGGGCAGATGCTGAATAAACCGGAGAGCGTGATAGGACTTTCGACAGGACGTACTACCGGCAATCTTCATCGGTTGGTGGGAGAAATCTATACTAAATATCCGTTTAAGGTGGATGCCGTTACTTTCTTCGGATTGGATGAGGTGACGAATGTGCCGCGCGAATATGCCGGAGCATGCTACACGATGCTGAAAACGGAGTTGATGGATACATTGGGCATCAAGGAAGAGAATTTCCTGATGCTGCCTACCATCTCCGATGATTTTGAACAGTCATGCAGGGATTTCCAGCAGGAAATCGCGAACCGTGGCGGTATTGATTTGCTGATTTTAGGGTTGGGTGAGAACGGGCATCTGGGATTCAACCAGCCGGAATCTCCCTTTGGCGGTGAAGCATGGGTGACCCGGATGAATGTGGAACTGGAAGAACGTATCCGTAGAGAAACGGGTACTCCCCCCGATAACGAGCTGGGAGGAGCTACTTTGGGAATAAAGAACATCATGCAGGCACGCCGGATTGTGCTGGTTGCCAAAGGGACTAATAAAGCGGATATTGTCAAGCGGATGCTTGAAGGGCCTGTGACAACAGATGTTCCTGCTTCCATCCTTCAGCTTCATCCCAACTGTGAATTTCTGCTGGATGAAGCGGCGGCAAGCATGCTTAACTGCTAAGTCGCCTTGCAGGCGGCTGATAACTAATTATTTGAATTAATAATCAAAATACTATGACACAACAAGAAAAACAAATAAACTATATGGGGCCATTCATCACGATGGTGTTCTTGTTCTTTATTGTAGGTTTCCTTACGACTGCCAATACTCAGTTTCAGGGTCCTCTGAAAGAAACTTTTCTTTCGGAAGTGGGTGGGTTAAAAATACTTTTGTCTACTTTGATTACTTTCTCCTGGTTCCTTGCTTATCCGGTTTGTGGAGGGGTAGGCTCGTCGTGGATTAGCAAATACGGATATAAAGGAACATTGATGCGTGGATTGCTGGTGATGATTGTGGGGCTTGGTTTGTTCTTTGCCTCTTCCTATTTCACAGTACACTTTCCTGAAGCGAATTGGCATGCAGGAAATAATGTTATCCCTGGAGGGTTCTTGATTTTCTTACTGGGTTCTTTCGTGGTAGGGGCTTCGGCCACCATTCTGCAAGTGGTTATAAATCCTTATCTGACGGCTTGCCATGTCAAGGGTACCCAGTCCATTCAGCGTTTGGCTATAGGTGGTTCCGCCAATTCTGTGGGAACTACGCTTGCTCCTTATTTCGTGACCGGTGTCGTGTTCGGCGGTCTGTCTATGGAGGACATTCAGATTGACCAGCTGATGGTTCCGTTCCTGGCATTGATGGCTGTTATTTCTTTGATTGTATTGTTGTTGATGAAATTGTCTTTGCCCGATATCCAAGGAACCAGGGTAGAGAAGGGAGAAAAGCTGGAAAAAAGTGTATGGTCCTTCCGTCATCTGACATTGGGCGTGGTGGCTATCTTCTTTTATGTAGGAGTGGAAGTCTGTATCGGGGCCAATATCAATCTGTATGCCATCGAGATGGATTATGCTTCTCCGGCACTGATGGCTACGCTCTATTGGGGTGGTATGCTTGTGGGCCGCCTGGTGGGGAGCAGCCTGAGCAGGATTTCTCCCCGCGTGCAGTTGACGGTTACTACGGTATCGGCAGGACTACTCGCCCTACTGGCCATTCTTCTGAATAATCCGTGGCTGCTCACGGCAGTAGGTCTGTTCCATTCCATCATGTGGGGAGCTATCTTTACTTTGTCCGTTGCCCATTTGGGAAAATACACTTCGGTGGCTTCGGGTGTGTTCATGATTGGAGTGGTAGGCGGTGCCATATTGCCCTTGTTGCAAGGAGTGCTTGCCGATGTTCTTGGAGGCTGGAGATGGTCATGGCTCATCGTTCTTTTTGGAGAAGCGTTTATGCTGTATTATGCATTGATAGGTTCACGGGTCCGTCAGACCTGCGATAATTTGTAATTAAAGATAGTACTTATGAAAAAATTAGAATGATGATGGCTGCCGCTTTGGGCGTATTGGTTTCATGCGGTAGCGTTAAGTCGGGAGAAGAGGTCGTTGCGGCTTCCCGCGATTCAAAGGTTGTGGTTGCTTATGTCACTTCGTGGAGTGAGGTGATGCCCGACCCGCAGTACATGACGCATATCAACTATGCGTTCGGTCATGTAAACGAGAGCTTTAACGGTGTCAAGATTGCTAATGAGGAACGTTTGAGACAGATTGTTGATTTGAGGAAACAGAAGCCGGAGCTGAAAGTGCTGCTTTCCATCGGCGGCTGGGGAAGCGGACGTTTCAGTGAGATGGCTGCCAATGATGAATATCGCCGTGCTTTTGCCGCGGACTGTGACCGTGTGGTGAAGGAGTTCGCTTTGGATGGCATTGACATCGATTGGGAATATCCCACCAGCTCTATGGCAAATATATCCTCGTCACCGGACGATACGGAGAATTTTACACTTCTGATGCAGGATATCAGAGCTGCCATCGGCAATGAAAAGGAACTGACACTTGCCACCGTAGCTTCTGCCCGTTACATTGACTTCAAGGCTATCTTGCCTTCCGTCGATTTTGTGAATATCATGGCTTATGACATGGCTTCTGCTCCCAAGCACCATTCGGCGCTTTATCCGTCAGGACATAGCGGTGACATTACTTCGGACGGTGCCGTTACTGCACACTTGAAAGCGGGCGTACCGCCTTCCAAGCTGGTGATGGGTATGCCCTTCTATGGTCGTGGAGGTGACGGTTATCCCAGCTTCCAAGACTATAATAAGGTAGGGAATACGGATACCCAATATACTGAAAAGTGGGATGAGGTGGCTCAAGTGCCTTATCTGGCCGATAAGAATGATACGTTGGTATTTGGTTTTGAGAATCCCCGTTCACTTGCCATCAAGTGTCAGTATATTCTGGATAAAGATTTGCTGGGATGCATGTATTGGGATTATAGCGGAGACAATGAGCAGGGTGATTTGCGCCGTACGGTAGCAGAAAACCTATTGGGCAAGCCGCACAAGGCGAAGGTACTGGGTGTTGACGGAACGTGGTGGACAGCACGGAGGATTTACAGATGCCGGCTTGAAGTGGTTGGCGGCCGAAGGTGCAAAAGGGAATTTCAGTATTACCGAGATAAACAATGCCAGGAACATAACGGAGGCTTACTTGTCGCAGTTCAGCTTGGTTATTCAATTGGATTTCCCGCCTTATACTTGGCCGAAGGAAGCGGAAGATGCATTCGTCAAGTATATAGAAGAAGGCCGTGGCGGCTGGATCGGTTTCCATCATGCTACTTTGCTGGGCGAGTTTGACGGTTATCCCATGTGGCAATGGTTCTCTGATTTCATGGGTGGTGTACGTTTCAAGAACTACATAGCTCCGCTGGCCGACGGTACGCTGATTGTGGAAGATAAACAGCATCCGGTAATGAAGGATGTTCCGGCCTCTTTCGTGGTGCCCGATGACGAGTGGTATACTTATGACAAGAGTCCGCGCCCTAATGTACATGTATTAGCCAATGTAGACGAATCGAGCTACACGCCTGCATCGGACATCAAGATGGGCGATCATCCGGTGGTTTGGGTCAATGAAAGCAAAAAGGCACGCAATGTTTATTTCCAGATAGGGCATAGTAGTAAGTTGTACGAAACGGAAGGGTTTACGACCATGTTCAGAAATGCCATTAACTGGACTTTAGAAAGGTAATACTTTTTATAATCAATGGATTTGGAAGAAAACGGGTACGTACAGAAACGTATCCGTTTTTTTATGGGTTTAAACTTTATCACTTTAAGTTTAAAATAAAACGTTTTTTATGGATGTGTTAGTAAATGAACTCCTTATGAGAAATATTCAACTTCCATTTCTTGTTTAGTACGTAATTTCGCTTATCGAAGTATTGGAATTTGTATCAATACAATATGAATAACTTTCTATTTTATAAACTAATACTATTATCATGAAAAGAAAAAGAGTCCTTTTGCTGCTTTGCATTCTCAGTTGCACTTTGCAGCTCTTCGCACAACAAATTAATGTGCAGGGTATCGTTTATGATCCTTCTGGAGAAACGGTTCCGGGTGCTAATGTCAGTATGAAAAGTAATCCGGCTGTGGGTACTGTGACGGATATTGATGGGAATTTCAGTCTGAAAGCTTCTGTGGGTGATGTGTTGGTCTTCACCTTTATCGGTTATGAGCCTATTGAGTATAAACTGACTGCTGCAGATACAAATCTGAAAGTCCGTTTTACTGATTCTTCTGAGTTGCTGGACGAGGTAGTTGTAGTAGGCTATGGTGTACAAAAGAAGAGTGTACTTTCGTCTGCTGTGAGCCGTGTTACCAGTGAAGAGTTGGATAAAGGTAATCCTACAAATATTCAGAATGCTTTGAAAGGTAAAGTTTCCGGTGTACAGATTATCTCTAATTCAGGTCAGCCCGGTGCGGAATCAAAGATTCGTATTCGGGGTACCGGTACGGTCAACAACTCCGATCCGCTTTATATAGTAGACGGCATGCCGTCTGAAAGTGGTATCAGTCATTTGAATCCTTCTGATATTGAGTCTATTGAAGTGTTGAAAGACGCAGCTTCCGCCGCTATTTACGGAGCCCGTGGTGCTAACGGTGTTGTGCTAATAACTACGAAGAAGGGTACTAAAGGGAAGGCTACTTTGAACTATGAATTTACGTACGGTATTCAGAATCCTTCCAAGAAGGTGGATTTGCTGGGTAGTGCGGATTATCAGATGTTGATGAATGAAATGGCTGCCAACGCAGGTAAGGACCCTTATTTCCCGACTGTTTCCAGCGTCAATACCGACTGGCAAAAGGAACTGCAGAACAAGAATGCTCCTATTATGAACCACAAGGTTTCGTTGAGTGGAGGTACGGACAACTCTACCTATTATGCTTCTTTCGGTTATGTAAAGCAAGAAGGTATTTATGCCAAAGGACATGCTGATTATGAACGCTACAATGTACGCTTGAATTACAATAATGTATTACTGGACACGAAATCACGAAATTGGTTGAATAAGATTAGTTTTGGTGCAATTGCAAGCTATTCCAAGTCAATCCAGACTGGTAATACTATTGGCAATAGTGAAGCAGCGGGCTTGATTACTTCCATGAATATGTTGCCTCCTACCGAGCCGGTTTATCAGACCGACCCTGCTATACTGGAGCAATATGCCGTAACTTATCCAAATCATGTCATTGCTCCCAACGGCCTGGCATACAATATCATCGAGATGCGTGAAATAACCAATCCGCTGGCAGCCATGCAGGTCAGTCATAACCAGAGGACTATGCCTCAGAATTTCGGTGCGAACTTTAACCTTGATGTCGACTTGTTGCCAGGCTTGAAGTTCAAGACTACCTATGGTGCGGAATGGGTGTTCAATTCCATCAAGAATGTAACTCCGGTCTACGAGCTAAATGCTACCAGTAAGAATGCCACTTCCAAGGTAGAGGATAAGAAAAGGGAGTCTTCCTATTGGCAGTGGGAAAATGTACTGTCGTATACAAAGTCTTTCGGCCGTCATAATATAGGTGCACTGTTCGGTACAAGTATGTCTTCCTACCATTACTCCAATTTGGAAGCGGAAGATTATAATCTGCTGGTGGTGGATATAGACAAGGGATATATAGACACGGCCACAGCGCCCGAAGAGCAGTCCAAAGTATGGGGTGGGGCAGAAGACCACCGCATTGCATCCGTATTCGGACGTATCAATTATAATTATGATGAAAAGTATTTGTTCGAAGCGGTAGTGAGACGGGACGGTTCGTCAAACTTCAGTCGCGAGCACCAATATGCTACATTCCCTTCGGTTTCTTTGGGTTGGGTGTTGACTCGTGAGAAGTTCATGGAAAACAGACCTTCCTGGTTGGATTTTGCCAAGATACGTCTGAGCTGGGGACAGAACGGTAACGAACGTATTGGCTCCTTTGCCTATACAAGTATGATGAGCCAGGGTAAGAATGCAGTCATAAATGGAAAGGTATATACAGGTATGCTGCCCAGTGGCTATGCCAATGCAGACTTGAAATGGGAGACCTCCGAACAGACCGACTTGGGTATTGACTTGCGTTTCTTCAACAGTGCATTGACATTCTCTGCCGACTATTTCGTGAAGAAGACGAAGGACATGCTGCTTTCCATGCCGATTCCTCTTTATACCAGTTATGGCAGTATGACGGTCAATTCGGGTACAGTGAAGAACGAAGGTATCGAGTTCGAAGCGTCCTATCGCTTTAAGGTGGGTGAAGTGAATCTGGGTATCAATGGAAATGCTTCTTATGTGAAGAATACCGTAACAGACCAAGGCCCCGACCGCGTCGGTCTCAATAATATCGGCGGTGGTATGGGCGGTCAGGTCAGTTGGAGAGAGAACGGGCGTCCGTACGGCTTCTTCTACGGTTACTTGCATGATGGCATTTTCCAGAATCAGCAGGAGATAGACAGCTATACTTACGTAGATTCTAACGGAAAGACTCAGTTGATACAACCGAATGCCAAGCCCGGAGATATCCGTTTTAAAGATTTGGACGGTAAAAATGGTCTTAATGGCGATGACCGTACTATGATAGGTAAGCCGAATCCCGACTGGACATATGGATTTACGCTCTCTGCCGATTGGAAGGGGCTGGATTTCAGTGCATTCTTTCAAGGAAGTATCGGAAACGATATTTATAAACTGTACAGACGTTCCAACGTGACTTTTGGTAACTACGACAAATCCTGGTTGAACCGTTGGCACGGTGAAGGAACTTCCAATTGGGTACCACGTATCATAGATGGTGACAACAATAACTATCAGGTTTCAAACTTCTTTGTAGAAGATGGATCGTATATGCGTTTGAAAGTGTTGCAGATAGGTTACAGTCTGCCCGGACAGATGTTGCAGCGTGTCGGCATCAAGGGGCTGCGTTTCTTTGTGCAGGGCGAGAATCTGTTTACAATCACCAATTATAGCGGTTATGATCCTGAAGTGGGAACACGTGATGGATTTGACGGGGGAACATATCCGCAAGCACGTACTTATACTATCGGTGCGAATATTACATTTTGATTAACCTAAAAATTAGATACAATGAATAAGATATTAAAGGTATTGGCTTTGGGTGCGATGGCTTTGTCGACCACAGCTTGTTCAGATTTTCTGGAAGTGAATCCGAGAACTCAGGTGTCGGAAACCGAATTCTATAAGACGGAAGACGATATGATGAAGGGCTTGTATGCCGTGATGAATGAAATGCAGACCCGTATGCCGGAGGTTTGGTCTTACTCTTCTTTGCTGGGTGATGAGTCCGAAACCGGCGGTGGTATCGGTGAGGGGTCTTACAAGACGAAATGGGATACTTTTACCTATGACGCGACTTCTTGTTTCGGTGCATGGGGATATGGTTCTTGGTGGAATGAGTGGGATTTTGGCTTGTTCAATGGAGTCATTGCTGCCAATCTGTTGATTGACAAATTGGCTGGATGCAACCTCAGTGCAGACTTTGTCAATTCCATTTCTGCCGAAGCGCGCTTTTACCGTGCCATTTTCTATTACCATCTGTTTATGGGGTATGAGCAATTCCCGCTTATCAAACATTATCTGGCAGCCAGTGAAATGTATAGCGTTGCCAAAGGAACCCGTGAAGAAATTTATGAGTTTATGATGGGTGACTTGGATGACGAAGTGACTAAGTATCTGCCCCAGCGCAGTGCTACACAGCAGGGACGCGTTTGCCGGGATGCTGCCAAGCTGCTTCGTGCTAAAATTATTTTGTTCCATCGTGATGAGACTAAATATCAGGTGGCATTGAATGACATGAAAGAAATAATCACCAGTGGAAGATACCAGTTGAACCCTGATTATCAAAGCTTATGGGTGAAAGACGGAGAATGGTGTGCGGAATCTATCTTTGAGGTATGTTATGCCGGCAATAACTCCGGTGAAGGGTTTGGTCTTGCACGTTCTTTGGGTGGTCGTAACATTGTTGACCCGAGAAGTGCCGAGCAGGGCGGCTTGGGCGAAGGTTATGGGCAGAATACCATGCCGAGTTCCGTTTACAACATGTTTAAGGAAGGCGATACGCGCCGAGAAGGAACAGTCATTGTCTATGCGGACGAGGCTAAGAAAGTGGCAGAAATGGTGGCCAAAGGTGAACTGCCGGCAGGAAGTGCTTTCCAAGTCAGTGACCAGCAGGAAAATTACGAAGGCCTGGGGCACTATAAGATTCATCCGAGAAAGGAGACGACGTCTACGGTGAACCCTACGGATAACTATTATAACTCTTGGCGTATTTACCGTTATGCCGATGTTTTGCTGCTGGCTGTGGAGCTTGATGTACGCATCAACGGAACTGCCAGTGCCGATGCGCAAGGCTGGTTCGACCAGGTCAGAGACCGCGCTTTCAAAGACAAAGAGCATCGTATCAACTTGGCGGGAAAGAGCAAGCAGGAGTTGTTGGATATTCTTTTTGAAGAGCGTGGGTATGAGTTTATGGATGAAATGCAGCGTTGGTTTGACATTCTGCGTTTCGATAAAGGAACAGAGATTTTAGGTAACAAAGGTTGGACGGAGAAGTTCAGGTACTTCCCGATTGACCAGTCGGAAATGGATAGGGCTAAAGGTGGCTTGACACAGAACCCTGGCTGGTTATAAGTTTAGATCGGTTTTCTTTCTGAAGAGTCCCCGGTATTTCCTTTTGGAATACTGGGGATTTTTATGTGTAGGCAGTGGCGGTATCTCTCACTAAAGTTTATTTCGGCAAAACATCTGTCATGCTGTCACGCGAAGAGATTATTCTTTTGATTATAAGTTAATTAAAGTGTGATGGATACCTGTGATAGATAAAAAACATTACAACCATCCATCACGCTTTCCAATTTTTGTAAAAGATGGTATGCATACTTGTTTCGTGGGTCGTTGAAATAGTTATAATCTTAGTTCTCAGCATGAAACTTTTAGTTTCAAGACTAAATACGAAAAGTTTCGACAAGTAAGACTATTGGTTTCAACAAGCAAAACCAAAAGTTTCTTTCGATAAAACCATTCGTTTCAAAGGTTAAAACTCTTGGTTTCGACTATAGGAAACTATCATTCCAACTTGTCGGGACCAGCAAGGGTATCTATATGAAACAACCGAAACAGATACCTTTTCCTTCGAAAAGTATCTGTTTCGGCATAAAAGTGTTGTATTTTGGAGAAGATTTGAAGAATACTATCCTATTTTATTCTTTTGATTACTGTTATGGGATTGTTTCATTTGAGGAACGGGTCACCGTTCTTGTCTTTGCTCACTACCCAGCGGAAAGCATTAACCAATAGCAGGTTCTGTGTACCGTCGATAAACTCTTCGTCACCATGTCCCATATTCAGGTAAATCATTCTGTAATTCTTGTTGGACCATACGATGGGGAAGTCGCCAAAATTCACTACATCCTTGATACCCAGTGGATAGTTCTTGGGAGATAGGGACAAGAGTACTTCTACGTCCTTGTTCTGGCGGGGGCTGGGAGTCCATTGGTACCATTCGCTGGCGGGAGCCACGAATGATGCAGGCAGATTCTTGGTAACGGGATGTTCTTCGTTGTCGACTTCGACCAATACCGGCTGGGGAGGCCAGTTGTTGCAATAGAACACCCCACCACCAAGAAACTTAACGAACCAGGGCCAATGCGTGTTTTTGTCGTTGTAGGCAGCTGCGTGGAAACCTACCCAACCGCCTCCGTTTTCCATGTATTGCTCAAAAGCATCGCGTTCGGCCTTGGTGTTGGGGGATGTGTTAAGCATGATAATGACATTGTATTCTTTCAGTTTCTCGTATGGGTATTTTGAAAAATCGGTAGTAATATCCAGAACAAAGCCGTCACCGTAATTGAGCTTCTTGAAGAAAGTGGTTGCTTGTTCTGCAAATTGTACGTGTGCTTCTTCCGCATGTTGCGTGTAATAAATCAAGGCCTTGAAGCGAGGAGCTTTGGCATAGTTTGCCGGATAACCTTCGGGGACTTGTGCGTACGTCAGCAGGGTGCAAGCCGTAAACAATAAAATAAACAGATGTTTCATAATTTGTAATTTATAATTTATAAGTTATTAATTCTCCATTATCTAATATTCCGCAGTCAGAGACAGCCATTTGCCTGCCGAGGTAATCCATACCTCTTTATAACAGGCATTGTTGGTTTGCGGCCAATAGGGGACATCGTCGTTACCCAGGGTACGGATACCAACGGGCATCTCTCCTGTCATTTCTCCCGAAGAGAAGGTATTCAGTTGCGGATAGTTGTGTCCTTCTCCATAAATCAAGGATTGTCCGAAAGGATTCTTGCCTACGGTCCAGTACAACTGTTCCAGACCGATGTTGAGCAGTTCCTTGTCCTTCAGGAAGTTTCCGCAGATGGCGGCGGACTTTCCGTTGGAAAGATGGATGGCGGTATTGCCGTTGAAAATGTTGAACCACACGGGGAAACGTTTCATGTAGTGCTCTTTGTCCAGTTGTACTCCTCGTTTAATCTGTTCCGTGTACAGTTCCTTGGCATTGGCAGGGGGAAACAGATGGAGGGCGTAGAAGTTGGTGGTATCCTTATATTCCTCTGCATGGTAAACACCGCTTGGAATCATACCGTAGGGATGGGTATACTTCATCATTCCTTTCAGATAGTCTCCATATAGTTGTATGGAATTCACCCATTTAGGGTAATCGGGGTGCTCCTTCTGGGTTTCGCAAAGCATCACCATAGCCTGCATATAGACCTGCTCGCGCGACTGGTGTATGTAATGTACGATGGATTTGCGGGATTTGTCCCGGTAGAAGAATCCGCGTGTCCCGTCTTTGTCTTTCAGCGGTTCCGTGCGCTGGCAGTCGAGGGTGTAGCGGATGTATTCGGCGGCGATGTCCGCATAAGAAGGTTTTCCGGTCAGCTTGTATAATTGGCTTGCCGACCAGGAGATGGTAGCCATATACTGACTTTTCGAAGTGTTGTAACTGTGTTCGTAAGGCTGGACGAACTGGTCGAAGCCATCTTTTTTGAACTTCTCCATAGCAAAAGCGAAATCTTCTTCGGCCACGCGCAATAGGTATTCCTGCAGCATCGGGTCGTTGTCCAGCGTCATGGAGGCGTAAGCTTCGTATCCGGCATAGAGAAAGTTGTCAAATGCCATGTTCTGTACACGTACGGAAGATATGTCGTCCAATGTATTGAACACACCGTCTTGCCAGATAAGCAATCCCATGCTGCTGGCGCGGTAACCATCGCCGTAGCGGTTCTTTAGGATGAACTCTACTCCCCATTCCGCCTCTTCACGCAGGCGGGCGGCGAGGGCTGGGTTGATATTTCTTTGTTTATTATAGGCTTCGAGCAGAGCAAAGGTCACGTCTCCCGTCTGCAAGGTTTGCTGGGACAAGTCTCCTGCATCGTGCCATCCGCCGGAGTAGGAGATGCTGCGTCCGTCATGTCGGGACATGAGGTCTACGTGGCAGGTGGAATGCTTGCCGGGAACCGGATGTCCACAGCGCTGGCAGAAGATGAAGTTCAGCACTTTCCATTGTGAATCTTCCCAAAGTCTTTCTCCAATCCGGAAGGTGGGAGTTAGCGATGTTCCGACCTTCAGCTGATACTCTCCGGGATTATTGAAGGAGGTGAAATCAATAAGGCCAAATTCTCCGAGAGTGGTTTTCTCTTTTCGGATGTCTCCTTCGTAAGCTATTTCTCCGGTTGGGGTAAGCAGTTGGAAGCGCTTTCCGGCGTCTATGGTGAGGTTTGTGTTGATGAGGGCGGTTTTGGGGTGGTTGACGGCATAGCCGGTTGTCGAGTAGGAGATTTTTCCATCGGCAGGTATCCATCCGCTGACTTTCTCAGGGGCTTTCACCGTTTGCAGTTGTAGATTGTCCAGGTAGTAGATAGCTGAATCTCCTGTAGTCCGGTCTTTGCCTTTGAGGGCTGTGCTGAAGGTGATGGATATCACCTTGTCGCGCTGATACTCGTCTATTTCGAGGAAGCATTGGTTCCACTCCTTATTAATAAGGTTAATGAGGTGTGAACCCGAAGGCTGATTATATCCTTTCTTGGCAGGAGTATCTGCATTGCGAAACGTGAGGTTCATGTTGACGATGCGCGCGCCGTCGCAATCGGGATAGATGGAGAATACGATGCGGTTGTACTTCTCCAGATTGGCGCCGTCTAGATGATAGGTAACACTGCTGTTTCCGTAGGTGGCATAGTCTGGGTCGGAAGGAGAGCCGGTCGCCCTTTTCCCGGTGAATGTGGGGAATTGCAGTTTGATGCTGCCTTTGCCGGAAACGGTCTTTTCCGTACTGAAGGACATGCTTCCTGCGCCGGAATGACTCCATCCCTCTGTACCTGCCGAGCGGGTGAGAGGAGCGCTTTGCAAGACCTCCTTTTTCCATCCGTTGGTTTCGAAAGAGTTTTCAATATCCAGGGGGAGGGTTGATGTATCAGTCCGCTTTCGTGGAGTTGTCGTTCCAGTTTGGGGTCTTGGGTCAGACGTGTCTGACCGTATGCGGCAATACTGCCGAGAGATAAAAAGGTATAAAAATAATAATGTCTTTCTCATGTTGATGTCAACCTTTGGTTTCGGTTGCAATGTTAGCCATTATTAGGCAGAAGGAGGTTTGAAAACTGCCATAAAAGCTTTAAAAGCTATCCGAAGTAGAGGAAATATGAATTTCGGTAGATGTATAATCCCTATGATGTACGACTTATAATGCCAAAGAAAATACTAAAATCGTATTTTCATAACAGAAGAAAATTGTAACTTTGCGAAGTTATGTCACAATGTTAACCTATGATGCGTATCTTGATTTTAATAATAATGCTGTTGCCATGTTCGCTTGGTATGTATGCATCTGCAATAGATAGCCTTTTGTCTGTTCTGGATAAGACTATCGTGATGCGTAGACAATACGAGGAAGAAAAAGACGGTATATTTCTTTGATAAAGGATGAGTTGAAGCAAGGGAGGCTTACTGACATGGAGCGTTATCTGATACAAATCGTCTTTTTGCCGTAATATAATTCTTATATTAGTGATTCTGCATTACATTATATAAATGAAAATATTCTTATTGCCACACGGCTAAATAATAGGCAATGGATAAATAGTTCTATATTAAATAAAGTACATATTCTAAATACTTCGGGCCTTTTTGTTGAAGCAATGGAATTGCTGAAATCGCTTCCTCGTAACACGTTGGAGGGTGAAAATATAGTGGACTATTATGTATGTTTTGAAAACCTATATCTCTATCAGGCAGAGTACGCCACTGATCGGAACTACGTGAACAATTATCTTCGGATAGCAAATTTGTATAGGGATTCTATAATCAGCCTAGTACCGGAAGATACTTATAGATATGTAGTCGTGCATGCACCTCAGCTCATTGACCAGGGAAAAAGTCAGGAGGCTATATGTTTATTGAAGAATTTTTTACCTCGGTTGAAATCCAATACGCGTGAGTATGCAGTAGCTACTTCAATTCTGGCTTTTGCTTATCATGTCGTGGGGAACAAGCAGAAAGAAATGGAAGCACGTATTAGCAGTGCCATTGCTGACATTAGGGCAGTGGTGAAAGAAAATTATTCTTTGTGCGCATTAGCGGAATTACTTTATGGAATGGGCGATTTGGAACGTGCTAATCACTATATCAAGATTAGTATGGAAGATGCTAATTATTATACTACTCGGTTGCGTAGTTCGCAGAATTCCAAGATGCTTCCGCTCATAGATCGTGCTTATCAGCAAGAAAAGGAAATACAGCAACAGCGGCAGAGAATGTTTATTACAGGCATATGTATCCTTTCTGTTTTCCTTCTATTGACAGTACTGTGTGTGCTATGGCAAATGAAAAAATTGTCTTATGCCCGTAAAAAAGTTGTTGCTGCCAATTCCCAATTGAGTATATTGAATAGTGAATTGAAGAAGCTGAACAAGTCTCAACATGAGGCTAATGAACGATTATTGCATACTAATCAGACTCTTACGGAAGCCAATCATATTAAGGAAGAGTATTTGGGACGTTTCCTCTCCTCTTATATAAGTAAGATGGAAGAATATCGCCGCATATTGAACAAGCAGGCTGCTGCCGGTAAACTTGAGGAGTTATATCGTACATTGAAGTCCGACCGTTTCATAAATCAAGAGTTGAAAGAGTTCTATCACAATTTCGATGTATTTTTTCTTAAGATATTCCCTAACTTTGTAGAAGAATTTAATCGTTTGTTGCCAGTTGAAGAACAATTGTATCCTAAAAATGAAGAATTGCTTGTTACCGAACTGCGCATATTTGCACTGATTCGTTTAGGTATTACAGACAGTGCGCGTATTGCAGTAATTTTTGCGTTATTCCATAACTACCATCTATACTTATCGTTCCAAGCTAAAAAACAAGTCTCTTTGTAAAGAGGACTTTGAAGAACGAGTGATGAAAATAACTTCTTTTTGATTTTATCCTCCTTTTGAGGCTTTCTTCTGCCTTAAAAAGTTTAGAAATGATTTAGAAATTAGTAGCAATAGCATTTTTGTAATGCGTTGTATTATAGTTGATTGCCTGTTGCAGGACTTTAGATTTTTATCTCAGCCCAAATCGTGCGTTTGTTTTTGATAATACATTTGCATCAATCTATTTATTGTTTAACTAATTTCTAATAAGATGAAAAGAAAAGTCGAAAGAGATGCCTTAAAAAGACGCATGATCCTTTTTACTGGGTTTTCTTATGATGACTGGTGTTGCTGTTGCGCAACAACTTCAGGTACAAGGAAAGGTGACCGATGCAACGGGTGAAGGTCTTATCGGTGCAAGTGTATTGGTAAAGGGTACAACTTCGGGGGTGATAACTGACATTGACGGTAACTATGTGTTATTGAATGTCAATCCTGATGCAATACTTATTTTTCTTATGTAGGTTACCAAACGCAGGAACTGAACGTATCCGGTAGAAACAAGATTGATGTTGTCTTGCATGATGACCAGCAGGTGTTGGAAGAAGTTGTAGTAGTGGGTTACGGTTCATTGAGTAAAAAGAAGTTTCCAGTTCCATTGTACAAGTGGATAAGAAAATTTTAATTTGGGGGCTATGAATAACCCGATGGAAATGGTATCGGGAAAAGTCGCGGGCTTGAATGTCAATACGCAGGCAGCTGCCAATCCTAACTCCAGTTCTTCATTACAAGTACGTGGTGCAACATCTGTTTCTGCAAGTAATAGTCCTTTGATTGTCATAGATGGTGTGGCAGGTGGCGATATCCGTAACATCGCTGCACAGGATATTGAATCTATTACGGTATTGAAAGATGCGGGTTCAGCTGCTATTTACGGAACGCGAGGTGCTAATGGTGTGATTTTAGTTACAACGAAACGTGGCTCGGGTGAAGCTGGAAAAACGGTAGTCACATATGACAGTTACATCGCTTTTAATGTAGCCAAGCCCTCTCCGGATATTCTGTCGGCTGATGAATTCCGTCGTTCGAGACGAGGTACAGACTATGGAGCCGACACTGACTGGTATGGACTGATTACTCGTGATGTAGCATACGACACAAACCAATATATATCTATTGATGGTAGCACAAAGAATGGTTTCTATGGTGCTTCCTTCAATTACAAAAGTGCCAATGGACTTGACATCGTGAGTGGTCGTGAAGAATTTGGAGGTCGTTTTTCTATGGAACAGCGTGTACTGGAGAATCGCTTACAATTCAACGGTTCGTTGAGTGCACGTCGTGTAAATGAAACCTGGGGAAATGATGGTTTCTTCGATAGGGCACTCACAATGAATCCTACAATGCCGGTATATAATGCAGACGGTTCGTATTATCAGCCTACTTCTCCTACGGGTGCAACCAATCCGGTTGCGGAGCTTGCTTTGAGAGATAACAACGGCCAGCGTATGTATTTGTTGGGTACGGCTGAGGCTAAACTGAATATTTTGCAGACAGAAAAGCATTTGTTGAATACAACATTAAGTTACTCATTGCATTACAATGACATGAAGCAACAATATTATGCTTCGTCTGCCGGTTCGGAGTCCTATTGGAATGGTTATAAAGGACGTGCGGAAATGAAGTATCAGAAATGGTACACCAATCGATTGGAGTGGTTGGGAAATTATGCACTGAACTTGGGCGACCACAATATTAAGGCTGTAGTGGGCTATACTTATGAGAAGTCTATCTGGGAACAGATTGGTGGTAGTAACAACGACTTCTCTTTTGATAATACGAAATATTGGGATTTGGGCAGTGGCTCTTATCTGAAGGATGGTTTGGCAAGTTTATATAGCGGTCGCTCTGAATCGACACTTATTGGCTTCTTTGGTCGGTTGAACTATAATTGGAAGGATATGCTTTTTGCATCGGCTTCGTTGCGCTATGAAGGCTCTTCCAAATTTGGTGTCTAACCAAAAGTGGGGGTACTTCCCAGCAGCTTCTTTGGCTTGGGAAATGATGGAGATGGGCTTTATGAAGAATACCCGGAAAGTGTTGACCAGTTTGAAACCGCGTGTTTCTTTCGGAATTACCGGTCGTTCGGATTTTGATGCTTATAAATCACTTTCTACTTACAATACCAATGGTAGTTATTCTCTTTGACGGGCGTTGGGTAACGGGCTATGCTCCCTCTAGTAATGCTAATCCGGATTTGGCTTGGGAAAAGAGCGTTGCGATTAATCTGGGTGTTGATTTTGTTCTATGGAATCGTTTACGTGGTTCAGTGGAGTATTTTGACCGTAGTTCTAAAGACTTGCTTTATACGTACACGGCACCTCAACCGCCTTTTGTCTATTCCACTATTTTGGTTAACGTTGGAACAACGAAAAATACCGGTATAGAAGTATCTTTGGATGGTGACATCCTTACTAAAACAGCAGTGAAGTGGACGAGCGGAATCAATTATTCTTATGGGAAGACTAAGTTGACCAAACTTTCTAACGATATTTACAAGGCATCTTATCTCGACCTTTACTTAAAACCGGGTACTGGCTCCAGCGAATATTTCTTCCGTGTGCAGGAAGGGGGAGAGATAGGGCAGTTCTACGGTTATGAATATGCAGGTGTTGACGAAAATGGCAATATGCTTATTTTGAATGATAAAGATGAGCAAATACCGATTTCTCAGGCTGATGCCAAGTATAAACGTTATATTGGCAATGGTGCTCCCAAGCACTTCTTGTCTTGGAGTAACAACCTGACTTGGAGAAATTTTGATTTGAGTGTATTCTTCCGCGGTACATTCGGTTTTGATGTATTCAATATGCGTAAATATGGTATGGGGCTTCAGGGATGTGGTACAGATAATGTTCTTCGCTCTGCGTATCTGGAAGATAAGAATATCCGTACCGGTGGTGGAGTAATATCTTCCTATTTCCTGGAGGATGGTAGCTTCATAAAACTGGAAAATGTAACCTTGGGATATAATTTTACTCCTAAGAACCGTAAGTTACTGGATAATATGCGCATATATCTGTCTGCCAAGAATCTGTTTACCTTGACCGGATATTCTGGTAATGACCCTTCAATTATAGACGTGAATGGTATCCAGCCGGGAGTAGATAGTAATAGTGCTTATCCTACAGCAACTCAATTGAGTTTAGGTGTGACTCTTCGCTTCAAATAAATGAGAAACAAATTATTAAAAATATGAAAGATATGAAATATATAAAATAGTCGTTGGTTATTGGCGATGATTATGTCATGTTCACTTTTCTCTTGTACTAATTTGGACGAGGAAGTGTTCGATCGTGTGGATGCCGGAATTTATTATCAAGATGAGACGAGTGTTCAGGGGGCAGTGGCAGCCATCTATTCGAAAGCTGCATATAGTTATTTGGAATACTTCTGGTATTTGCAGGAGTTTTCTGCCGACCAGGTGGCATGGCGCAGTTGGAACGGTGGACTTTGGGGATGGGATGAGGCATTGAAGTTTGCTTTGTCTTCACATACCTGGACGTCAGAATCAACCATTATTCGCCAAACTTGGGAGAATGCGTGGACCACTATTGGGCTTTGCAATACGCTTATTACAGATTTGCAGGCAATCAGCCCCGCATCTATACGCATGACTGAGGATGCTTTGAATAGTTATATTGCCGAAGTACGTACCCTGCGTGCTTGGGCATACTACAATATCTTTGAGATTTGGGGTGGAGCACTTCCCTTGAACATTTCTTCGGGTGCGGAAATCCCTGGTTCTGCAGATACTGATTTTGATAAGGGGTGCAAGATTATCTACGATTTTATCAGTCAGGAATTAGATGAGTCAGTTACAGATCTTATGAAAGAAGATGGTTCTGGAAAGACTCGCAACCGCATGAACCAAGCTGCCAATCGTATGATTAAGATGCGCTTGTTGCTGAATTCTGAGGTGTTTATCAAACAAAACAGTTATAATGAGTGTGCCACTCTTTGCCAAAAAATTCTGAATGGCGATTATGGTACTTACAGCATTACCGATGACTATCGCGATATTTATTCGATAAACAATGTAG